>Ga0209318_1000117_pt1 | contig 93265 bp, 77 predicted proteins | sample RifGroE1_FD_183999 | JGI IMG/M metagenome (GOLD analysis project Ga0209318, IMG submission 183999) | Groundwater microbial communities from Rifle, Colorado, USA - Groundwater E1 (SPAdes) (version 2) | ecosystem: Environmental > Aquatic > Deep subsurface > Groundwater | place: Rifle, Colorado...
AAAAAGATAAGGTAAACAAAATATGTGATGATATTCACAATGGTCTACCGGATCAGAATAAGGGAGCAGCATAAAGTAAAGAAAAAAATAGCAGGTTCTTAAAAAGGAACTTGACTTTTTATAGGAGAAAAAAATGTTTCAACCGCATTAGAATTATTACGATCACGATATACAGCCCATGTTAAATGTGAAATACCTTATATAATTTCAACGGTTCATCCTGATAAATTAGAAGGACATGATGAAGCGGTAATCAGTAAGTGGGCAGCAGAATCTCAATGGGATGGTTTGGAGATTATTAAAACTGAAAAGGGAACTGCTTCTGATACAGAAGGTTCTGTTGAGTTTATTGCAAAATATAGAGAAAAATTAAAAAAACATACTCATCACGAAGTTGCAAAATTTGTCAAAAAAGATGGAAAATGGTTTTTTTACGATTCAGATCTTCCTTTTAAACAAGTGGTTAATGAGACTCCAAAAGTAGGCCGAAATGATATTTGTCCATGCGGAAGCGGTAAAAAGTACAAAAAATGTTGCGGTTAATGAGGCTCTTGCATAAATCAAGATTACTTGATTTATGCTTCCGCCATATGCGATATAATCGCATTAGAGGTAGCCTTATGCAAAAATTCGAGATAAAAAAAGTATTTTTGCAAGAGGCTCTAATAATTTAACTTTTTGTATCAGGTAATCCGATAGATTACAAGAGGTTTATAATGAGAACAATTCGAAATAAGTTACTTGTTTTTTTATCAGGTGTAATTTTATTTACCGGTCTGGTTATATCACTTTTTGTTGTTATTTTATATAATAATTATCTTGATAGTTCTATAGAAGATTATTTGTTAAAAGGCAGTCATGTTATATCAAACCAATTTGATTTAACCGATGTTGATTCTCTTATAGCGTTGGCTGAGGATGAGGATCTTTATTTGGATTATTTGAAAAAAATCGATACAGTGAGCAAAATGTTTGGTTTTATATATATTTATGTACTAAAAAAATCAGGTGATGATTTTATTTTTGCTCTTGATACTGGCATAATTGAAGATGGTTTTGATGAGAATTTTTTGAAAGTGTATGAGGGGTGTCCTTCTGAAGTAAGTAAGGCTTATGATACGGGTGAAATTCAGATTACAAAAAAACCGTATGTTGATGAATGGGGGACTTTTAAATCATCGTATAAACCTCTTGTAAAAGATAATCAGATAACAGGAATTCTTGGTGTTGATTATGATATTTCATATATTAATAGATTAAAGAAAAATCTTGTGTTTATATATGTATTTATTTTTATTGGTTTAATTATCATTATACTATTATCTCTTTTGTATCTTTCAAAAATAATTTTACATCCTCTGAAAATGATTTCAGATCATGCAACTAAATTATCGAAAGGTAATTTAACCGTAATGATTTATAAGGGGGGTAAAGATGAGATTGGAATTCTTGTTGATACATTAAATAAAATGGTTGAGAATTTTATTGAAATATTATCTAATATTAAATTAGTCTCAGAGAAACTTTATCTGACATCAAAAGAAAATAAAGTAATTACAGAGTCATTTTCTGATATCGCAAATAATCAGGCTTCATCTATTGAAGAAGTCTCAAGTACTATAATTCAATCATCAGCATCAATAAAAAATATTTCAGACAGTTCAATTTTAATTACTGATAAATTAAAAACCGGTGCCGGAAAGGCGGAGTTAGGCTTTACATATCTGGATAAGATTATTTCATCAATAGATACTATTGCATCACAGTCAAAAAGAATACGAAAATCACTGAATCTGATTAATGATATAACCGATGAAACAAATTTATTAGCCTTAAATGCTTCAATAGAAGCTGCAAAAGCAGGCGAATTTGGTCTTGGTTTTTCAGTTGTAGCAGACGAGATCAGAAAGTTGGCTGAAAAATCTCAAATTACAACAAAAGAGATTGAAATCGGTATAAAAGACAATAATGACATAGTAGAAATAGCTAAAACAACTATTCAGAATTCCCAGGCAATTATTAAAGAAGTTCTTGAAACAACAATGGAAGCATCAAATGTAATATCTTCAATCAGTGGTGCGATTAATGAACAGAGTATCGGACAACATGAAATAATCAAAAGTATTGATAATCTTGATAAATCTATGCAGGATTTTGTTTCTAAAATCGAAACAATCAATAGAAGTTCCGATGAATTAGAGAAAACATCGTATAATTTGATTAGTACAGTTAAATTATACAATAAAAATAAATAATACAGTGGTAATGCTTTTAATATTTTGTTATAATGAGCTTCTTGCAAAAATACTCTATTTTATCTCGAAATTTTGCAAGAGTTTTTAAATCATAGCCTCTTGCAAAAGTCTCAATAATGTTTGTTTAAAGAAATATACGGGATATTTCAAATACTAATTAGGAATGTGTGATACAATTGATTGATGATGAAAACCAGATTTTAATAACAATAGATAATAATGATCTTTATTTTAAGGCAATGGGGCATATAACTGCAAATTTATGTTTCCCTTTACGTGATATGGTTTTAAAACGATTGAGTTTATTTACCTGTCCTTTTGAAATTTTTTTTGATCTTTCAGAAACAAAATATATGGATTCAACATTTCTGGGTATTCTTGTCGGTTTAGAGAAAAAGTTACATGGAACATTCGGTAATCATTTATATATTATTAATCCAAATGAGATTTCTGTTAAATTAATGAAGAATATGGGACTTGACCGGTTTTTAAAAATAGTTTGTCAGGATGTTGAGAAAAATCTTCATTATGAGTTGTTTGATGAGGATGTTCAGGTGAATGAGCTTGAAAAATGTAAAATTGTTCTCACGTCTCATAAAGAACTCAGTGCATTAAGTGATGAAAATAAGAAAAAATTTGAATTACTTCAGGAAGTTCTGGAAAAAGAAATAAAAGACAAACAGAAGTAATTTATAAATTCTCCTTTTTCATTTGTAAAAATAATTTAAAACAGTTTTCCATTTTCACAATTCAGTTGTACTATACATAGTATTCTATTATAGAGGAGTTTATAATGAAAAAAATTATAGTTTTAACATCTGCATTATTTTGTTTGATGTTTTCGTATGCAGATACGGCTATTATCGATTTACAGAAAAAATTACATTCAATAGCTGATAACGAGTCTGCCTCGGTTGTTTTTATCAGTACAGAGAAAACGGTTAAACGATCACAGCAAAGTTTTGATCCTTTTGAGTTTTTTTTTAATGGTCGACCCGGTCAGGAGGGGCAAATCCCACAGCAGGAGTTTAAACAAACAGGGCTTGGTTCTGGTGTAGTTTACAGTAAGAAGGGTAATGATTATTTTATAATAACAAATAACCATGTAATTGAAGGAGCTGATACGGTAAAAGTTACCGTTGATGGACGAAAAAGTTATGATGCAACTATAATCGGCGGTGATAATCTGGTTGATGTTGCCGTTTTAAAATTAACAACGAAAGATAATCTAACGCTTGCAAAAATTGGCGATTCATCAGTTTTAAGAACGGCTGATCTGGTTGTGGCAATCGGTAATCCATTTGGGTTGAGTCATTCAATCACCTTTGGAATAATAAGTGCACTTGGAAGAGGTGATATTGACAGGTCAAAACCCGGTTTTACTAATTTTATACAAACTGATGCTGCGATTAATCCGGGTAATTCCGGCGGTCCGTTATTGAATATAGAGGGTGAGGTTGTTGGCATAAACACGATGATTTACTCTCAATCTGGCGGAAGTATTGGTATAGGTTTTGCGATTCCGGTAAATATAGCAAAAAACATTTCAGAACAACTTATTAATAAAGGCAAAATTGAGCATGGATGGATTGGTATAACATTTCAGGAAATGGATAAAGAAAAACTTGAAAAACTCGGTATAAAAACAGCAGAGTCAGGTATGCTTGTGTTACAAGTCGTTAAAGACGGACCTGCAGATAAGGCAGGTTTGAAAACAGGGGATGTTATTGTAAAAATTGACAAATCAGAACTTGTAAAATCTAATGATTTGACAGTAATAATCGGTAATTCTTCCCCGGGAACTAAACTTCCATTCACTTTTATTCGGGATAAAAGTACAATAATGAAATATGTTACAATTGGCGTACGTGATGAGGCTGTTGTAGCAAAACAAGGAAGAGGTGAATCAGATTCATCTGATAAATCAGCACCGGATAGATATGGTTTATCACTATCTGAAAGTAGAGAAGGGGTCGTTGTTAATGAAGTAATTCCGCGAAGTAAAGCCGAACAAGCTGGTATTAGAAAAGGTGATATTATTTATAAAGTGAATAATAATGTCATTAAAACAATTAGTGATTTTAGTAGTCAAACTAAAGATGAAAAAGAGTTGTTTTATTTTTTCATCAATCGTAATGGTGAAACTATTATTGTTATGATGTAGTTGATTTGTAAGTGCTTTTTATTAGCTCTTCCGTCAGTGTGTTTATTCGCTCAATCAGGCGGATGAACACAGATGGGGGGGGTACACGGAGATACAGAAATTCTGTATCGGCTTCAGCTTAGGATTTTGTGGAATTAATTTGATATTCGTTGATAGTTAATTCGACTTTGAAAAACTCAGCGTAAAGCTTTTATGCCTGTCGGTATTTATTGGCGTTTGACTTTGGCTCAACTCATACAGCATTATCCTTTTACAGGTAGAAATTTATTTCTACCTGCTATAATTCATTGCTTAAGATAAAATCTACTAAAATGTAGTTTTTATCTTAAGCAAATACTCACAAAGACTACATTTCATAGAAAGAAAATACATTTTTGTAACGATTTTCGATTCAATTTCTCATCAAATCATCATTCTAATACAATTTTTGATACAAAAATTTTAACAGAAACAAATTTGTATCGTAAAAACTACATTAATGATGTTTTTAGATTGGCATACAAAATGCTTTGTATCATAAATTTTTATAAGGATATTTAAATATGGATAAAAAGAAGCTACTTATTCCTTTTGCTCTTATTATACCGGTTCTGGCATTTTCACAAGATGCAAATACAATTGATACCGGGAATACTGCATGGGTTTTGATTTCAACAGCACTTGTAATGTTTATGACCGTTCCGGCATTAGGACTTTTTTATGGCGGACTTGTAAAAAGAAAAAATGTCCTTAATATTTTAATGCAGAGTTTTATATCCCTTGCTTTAATAAGTATTCTCTGGGTTGTGGTCGGCTATTCTTTAGCATTCAGTAAAACCAGTTTACTTGGCGGGTTTATAGGAGATTTTAAGTGGATGTTTTTAACGGGAGTTGGTTCATTACCATCCGATGTATATGCGGTAACTATTCCTCATAGTACATTTATGATTTATCAGGCAATGTTTGCTGTTATTACACCTGCACTTATTATTGGAGCATTTGCCGAAAGAATGAAATTTTCATCATTTTTAGCTTTTATTACAGCATGGTTTTTCCTGGTATATGTTCCTGTAACCCATTGGGTCTGGTCAGTTGATGGTTTTCTTGCTAAACTTGGTGCTGTAGATTTTGCCGGTGGAATTGTTGTTCATGTAACAGCCGGCATAGCATCTTTAGTTGTTGCAATAATGATTGGTAAAAGAAGTAATTTAAGACCAACTCCTCCACATAATTTGACATATACCATGATAGGAGCTGCAATGTTATGGTTCGGATGGTTCGGATTTAATGCAGGAAGTGCGTTAGGGGCAAACGGTTTAGCATCCAATGCATTTATAGTAACAAATACAAGTGCTTCAATGGCAACACTTGTCTGGCTTGCTCTTGACTGGATATTTAATAAAAAACCCACTATGCTTGGAAGTGCAACAGGTGCAATTGCCGGTTTAGCATCAATAACTCCGGCTGCCGGTTTTGTTGGAATAGGTGGAGCAATGATAATTGGCGCAATCAGTTCTTTAGTATGTTATTATATGGTTGTTATTGTAAAAAATAAACTTGGATATGATGATGCTCTTGATGCTTTTGGAGTACATGGTGTCGGTGGTATAATTGGTTCAATTGGTGTTGGAATTTTTGCAAATCCCTCAATTCAATCAGGATATAAAGGATTAATATATGGAGATGGTAAACTGTTGTTAAATCAGTTCATTGCAGTAGGAATTGTTATACTGTATACTTTATTAGTTACTGTTATTATTTATAAAGTAATAGACCTTTTATTAGGTGTAAGAGTTGATGTTAAAACCGAAGCTATTGGTCTTGATATGACTCAGCATAATGAAAGAGGTTATACTGTAATCGAATAAGCAATGTATTAAAAAGATTAAACCTGATTAAGGAGTTTTTTATGAAAATGATAATGGCAATAATTCAACCATATAGGCTTGAAGAAGTTAAAGATGCTTTGTATTCAATAGATATAAATCTTATTACGGTAAGTGAAGTTCTCGGTCATGGAAGACAAAAAGGTGTAACTGAAGTTTATCGAGGTGTGAGAGAAAACGGTAATTTATTACGAAAAATCAGACTTGATATAGCCGTAAACGATGAATTTGTTGAGCCTGCAATACAGGCAATTATTAAAGGTGCAAAAACCGGAGAGCTTGGTGACGGTAAGATATTTGTTTATGATCTTAAGGAATGTGTCAGAATAAGAACTGAGGAAAGAGGATCTATTGCTATAGGGTAAAATGACAGATACAACTGTCTGAAGGAGCTGACTTAACGTTAGCTCCTTTTCTATAAAAGATGTTCCATAATATACTCTTTTCTCTCCGGCGTATTATTCCCCATATAAAATTTTAATGATTTATTAACTTCATTTATGTGATTAACATTTACTTTTGTAAGTTTTATATTTTCACCGATAAATTGCCCGAATTCATTAGGTGATATTTCTCCAAGTCCTTTAAATCGTGTTATTTCAAAACCTTTCAGTTTTTTACATGCTTTTTCTTTCTGCTCTTCTGAATAACAGTAAATAGTTTCCTGTTTATTTCGAACTCTGAATAATGGTGTCTCAAGAATATACAAATGACCTTTCAGTACCACCGGTTCAAAAAATATCAGAAAAAAGGTTAGTATCAGATTTCTGATATGAAAACCATCAACATCGGCATCGGTTGCAATAACAACTTTATTGTATCGTAAATCTTCAATTCCGTTTTCAAGCCCCAGCGCTTTCATGAGGTTATACATTTCTTCATTTTTATATACCGTTGATTTTGATAACCCGAATGCATTTAAGGGTTTTCCGCGAAGAGAAAAAATAGCTTGCGTCATAACATCGCGACTTCCAACCATACTGCCTGATGCAGACTGTCCTTCGGTAAGGAATATTGTTGTTTTCTCTTTGAGTAAACTTTCGTCGTTAAAATGGATTTTACAGTCTTTTAATTTCGGTATATTTAATGCGGTTTTCTTTGCATTCTCCCGTGCTTCTTTCTGGACTTTTTGAAACTCGGTACGAATCATTTCATTAAATTTGATACGGTCAATTATTTTGTCGGCAGTTGCCTGGTTTCTATGCAAATAAATAACCAGAGAGTCTTTAATTGAAGCAATAAGCTCACTTTTAATATCAATATTACCAAGTTTATTTTTTGTCTGTGATTCAAAAATCGGGTTTTTCAACTTAATTGCTACTGCACCGACTATACCTTCACGCACATCAGAGCCGTTAAAACTCTTACCTGAATATTCGTTAATGCCTTTAAGAATCGCCTCTCTAAACGCAGCCTGATGCGTTCCGCCTTCATTGGTATGTTGCCCGTTAACAAATGAAAAGTAGGTTTCACCCATGTTTGCCGTGTGACAAAAAGCATATTCCAGTTTTTCATCTCTGAAATGAATTGTGTTGTATAAGTTATCACCTTCAACTTCATTATTCAATAAATCTTCAAGACCGTTTTCACTATAAAATTCTTCACCATTATAAATCAGTTTTAATCCACGATTAAGATATGAATAATTTTTCAACCGTTCAATGATGTATTGATCCTGAAGTTTAAATTTCCCGAAAATTTCTTCATCGGGTGTGAACTCTATAAATGTGCCGTTAGGGTCTTTTGTATTACCTTCGTTGGATTTGATTAGCTTACCCTTTGAGAAAAAGGCCTCACGGTATTTCCCGTCACGATTTGAACGAACGAGAAAGTGGGATGAAAGTGCATTAACCGCTTTTGTACCGACCCCGTTTAATCCGACAGAAAATTGAAAGACATCATCATTAAATTTACCGCCCGTGTTAATTATTGAAACACAGTCTTCAATTTTATTAAGCGGGATTCCCCTTCCGTAATCACGAACCTGAAGGGTTGCACCTTGCAGTTTAATTTCAACCCGGTTTCCATATTTCATAATAAATTCATCGATTGAATTATCGATTACTTCTTTTAACAGAATGTAGATTCCGTCATCATATTGTTCACCATCGCCTAATCTTCCGATATACATACCGCTTCGCAATCGTATATGTTCAAGTGAATCAAGAGTTAATATTTTGTCATCAGTATAATTATGTTCAGGTTGTTTAGCCATATATATCCTCTATTTATCAGTTTCAGTTTTTCTTGTGATACATCTCGGCAATAAATCACACTCTTTACAGTAATGATCATTTTCGTCAAAATCAGATTCTTCACACAAAGGCATCGTAGAAATATCTCTTTTTTCAGCTGTATTTTTAATTTTCTCCGAAGTTACCGGTTTTCTACTGTAATATTTATGAAGATGTGTAGGATTTTTCATTTTTGCCAATACAATGGAAGAACCGAATATTCTCCTAAAGTATATGAATAGACCCAGAAAACCGGATAGATAGATAATAGCAAGTAAACTGCTTATAAACAAAGGGTTTCCCGTGGTAAAAATCATAATTAACTGAATGGCTGCAATTGCTAATGAAATAATCGATATTAATTTAATTCTAACCGGAAGAATAAAAAATAAATAAATCTTCTGATCGGGATAAATAAAGCCGAATGCAGTCATGAGCGTCAGCATTAATGAATTTGGTGATAACATTGAGCCATATCCGTTAAGAAGTGATTCAAAAGGTATAATCGGAATAAAATAGTTTATCGCTAATGCAGTAATACTTTTAGCAAGTATCCCGGATAGTAAGAAAATTGAAAAATGTTTTGTTCCCCATTCAGATTCGAGAATTGAGCAAAACCAGAAAATAATAAGAACCTTAAAGAAATAATATAAAACAGAAGTTGCATCATTAAATATATAGGTAATTATTTGCCACGGGTAAAAATCAACGAGAGCGTTTTTCAACACAAAAATGGTATGAAAACCGGTCGGATTCAGTATGTTAAGTCCGTACATTGAGATAAGTACGATAGAAAAAATCATTGTTGCCGGAATAGAATTCTTATTAAACATATACATTGCATCCTTAACTTTAAATCTAACCGTTTCTTATAACAAATAATGAAAAAAATCAATCTTCTATTGTATAAGTATTGCTCTTTTATCTATTAAAGTGTAAAATACATTTCAATCAATTTGAAGTTCTACTTATCGTTGCTTCATTCACATCGGGGATTTAATGAAAAAAATTGCTTCTATACTTTTTACTTTCTTATATGTTTTTGCATTTTCTGAGGAAGTGCCGAACTTTAAATTACGGGGAAATGTTTCGCTTGTTGTTGATTATATGACAGAATATCGTGACGGATTACGGTTTGACAATAACTATATGCCCGTTGATACGACGGGAATTGATTTTAGAGCAAAAAACGATCCTCATCATTCAATTGGTGATCCGGGACGGGTTATTGGTGGTACCTGGGGCGGGATTCAGGCAAAGATATATGCAAATTATTCAATTAGCACACCGGTATTAAATTTTAATAACCCGCTTATGAAAGATAATAATATCAAATTTACTGCAAATTATGAAATCAGCCCGATTACAACCAATTTCGGAGCTCAGGTGACATTTACACCGGTTGCATTTCTCATATTTAATACCGGTTTTCTTGTCGGTCCGGCGTGGAAAATTAATGATACATTAGCTGGTTTGGGTTTAAATAATAAAGGAACAATACAGCGGTTGGATTTTGGCGGTCCGGTTTTTCAACAGTGGTTTAGTGTTACATTTCAGATGGATACAGCGTTTGTGTTGCCGCAACAGGTTCAGAAATGGACGCACTTTGTTTTTCTCGGTACAACGACCATCAAGTACCAGGCGCTTATCGGCATTGATTACAACCAGCCTTATATGTATGAAGAGTGTCCCGGCGAACAACTTGGCGGATGGCGTTTAGTTGCTGATGCATTATTAGGATACCGGTACTATATAATAGAAGATAATGATTTTGACAAAGGCCGGTTTATAAAACGTGATAATCGAAATCTTATAGTTACCGTCGGTATGTATGTATGGCTTGATTATCTTGACATATCCCATTTTAACGATTCACCAATGGCAGACGGCTGGGGGTCTGATTTTGCATTCCTGAATTTCGGGCCTGCCGGTCAGATTGATTTACCGGGCAATTTTTATATCAGGCTTTTTGCTATGTTTCGAAATGATAGAGTGTATACTGATGATACAGTTGGAAACCTCTATTATCAGGACAGGAAATATGCGGATTACAATATATTTTTCCGTTTTGCCGGCGGATTTATCGGTTGGAACTTTTAGAAATGCTTTTTAATTACAAAAATACAAATACAATACAAAAAAAGAGATACAATGTCATTTAAATCACTTGGTTTATCAGAAGAAATTATTAGAGCAGTACAAAAAATGGGGTATAAAGAACCATTTAAAATCCAGACAGAAGCTATTCCTGTTATACTTTCCGGGAGTAATGTGATTGCACTTGCCAAAACCGGCTCAGGTAAAACTGCAGCTTTCGTTTTACCGATTTTACAGAAGCTACTTAATCAGAAGAAAGTTAGAAATATCATTAGTGTTTTAATTCTTGTGCCGACTCGTGAACTTGCTTTGCAGGTTGATGATGAAATTGCGAAATTCGGGGCGTTTTTAGGTAATTCCATAAAGCATAAGGTCGTATTCGGCGGTGTGTCAATTAATCCGCAAATGACAGGTTTGCGAACCGGAGCTGATATACTTGTTGCAACTCCCGGGCGATTACTTGACTTAATGGGACGAAATGCTGTTAACTTGAACTCTGTACATACCGTCGTATTTGATGAAGCGGACAGAATGCTCGATATGGGGTTCAGCAAGGATATTAAAAAGATTTCATCACAGTTTCCATTGAAAAAACAGACTTTATTGTTCTCTGCGACAATGGATAAAGAAGTTATGGCTACAACACTCGGGCATTATCATAATTCTGTAATTATCGGTGAAGAAGAAGAGAAGGTTTCTGTTGATCAAATTGATCAATGTATTTACTTTGTAGAAGCATCAGAAAAAATGGATACACTTATTTCTATACTAAATTCAAATGAAGCAAAGCAGGTGCTTGTGTTTTCTTCAATGAAACATCATGCAGATTCCGTAGGGAAAAAACTCGTGAAAGCCGGTATAATGGCAGAAGTTCTTCATGGTGATAAAAGTCAGGGGGCGAGAGTTCGAGCGTTAACCGGTTTTAAAAATGGTACTGTTCGTGTATTAATAGCAACCGATCTTGCTTCCCGCGGTATCGATATAATAGATTTGCCGTTAGTGATTAATTATGAATTACCAAGGTCACCGGCTGATTATATTCATCGAATAGGCAGAACCGGAAGAGCCGGTAAAAACGGCAAGGCAATTTCGCTTGTTTGCCCGGATGAAAAAGCACATATGAAACTTATTGAAAAAAGAATGGGGAAAACGGTACGAGTTTGTAGTTAAAATTCTACATTAGAGTTTCTTGCTCTTGAAGGGGCTTGGCTTGATGACAGGAGTGCCGGCGAGATAACAGAAGAGCTAAGAAGTTATCGTACTCAATCAAAACGGTTTGGAGCTGAAAGGAGTCCTTTCACAGTTTCTCTATCTCATCAACTGCAAGTCCTGTATAAATAGAAATTACATCATTTTTCACTCCGTCCATCTTCATTATTCTGGCACTATTTACAGCTTTCTGGTATTCGCCTTCAGTAACCCCATCATCAAACGCTGTTTTCATCATAGCCGTTGCATCCCAATAATTTTTCAAACTTCTTTCGTATTCAACTAGTTGGTTTTTATTAAAGTTTGCAATCTCTGCTTTTTGAAACCAAAGTCTGTATATGGATTAATGTATCGTGATGTCATTTTTGTATCCTCAGATTCATTATATCCGATTTATTTTATTTTAAAATTACCAACAAATATCTTGTCTAATAGTACAAAATTCATTACTTTTGTGTTAAAATAAAGTATGTGGGCCTCTTGCAAAAATACTCTTTTTTTCTCGAATTTTTGCATGAGCCTCTGTGGAGGAGATTATGTTTTTATTTACCGGAAGTAAAAAAGTAGACAGGCTTGAAGAATCTATAATGAGTATGAATGAATCGATTAAAAGGATGAATGATTCGATAGAGAGGTTTTCTGTTGAAACGAGATTAATGTTTCAAGAAACCGATAAGAAATGGCAGGAAACTGACAAAAAATGGCAGGAAACAGATAAGAAATTCCAGGAAACCGAAAAACAAATTGCAGAGACAGATAAAAAATTTCGTAAACTTGAAGGGCTTTTTACCTCACAGTGGGGTAAAATGATTGAAGCAATGGTTCAGCCTGCTGCATTGAAATTATTTCAGGATCGTGGGATTGAGGTGCGTGAGGCTTTTCAGCGTATTGAAATAAGAAGAGATGATCTGCAGAAGGAATTTGATATGATTTTAATTAATGGTGATGTTGTTATTGTCATTGAAGTTAAATCAACATTGAAAACTGATGATGTAAAGAAACATATTGAATCACTAAAAATGTTTCATAAGTATATGCCGGCATTTTCTGATAAAAGGGTATTTGGTGCTGTGGCCTATCTTTCGTGTGATGAACATTCAGAGAAATATGCGTATAGAAACGGGTTGTTTGTGATTACGATGACCGGAGAGGATCTGGTTGAGATTAAAAATGACCTTAATTTTAAACCGGTAGATTTTGTTGCGTGAAATATATTATTTGAACTTCAGGTTCAATAAAAATAAGATTGCTATATGCAGGTCAACTTAAATACTTTTCTGCTAAATCGTTAAATCATAAATTTTTCATTAATAAGATTTATAGGTGCCATACAGTTTTTAAGAAGTTTAGCCACGGATACATACGATGCACGCTGATAAAATAATAGTAAATTAACGTTTTTTTAATTAAAAATGTATTATAATAACAGAACTCTATTATTTTTCAAATTTATTGAGTGTTTTTTTAACAATGGTCGCAAAAGGAGAATATTATGAAACAATCACTGGTCTTTTTACTCTTTTCAATTTTTTTACTTTCAGGATGTGGTGATGCTACCGCACCGGCAACAAATCCGCCATCAGAGAATAGTGATTATTCACTAAGTTCTGACGGCAAAATAGCAACGGTATCAACATCAAAAGGTTTAAAAGATATGCTTGCAACCGCTAGTGTTGAAACAATTAAATTACAGTCAGGGACTTATGACGAAGACTATGAAATCAATGATAAAAAAACAATTGAAGGTTCTTCAACTACAACGATAAATAAAATATCTGTAAATCAATCCGGGGCGAAAATCAGTTCACCAAAAATAACAACATTACTTGCCGGTAAAGGTATAGGAGATGGTGAATTAACACTGGATAATGTCACTATAGAAGGCGATGCTGTTTTTCAGGGAGGCGGAGCTAATAGTATAAAAGTGACCGGTACATCAATTTTTAACGGTGCTGTAACACTTGATAAGGCAGGCGTAAGTCTTAAAATGGGGGCTCTTACAGAAATAAGAAAATCACTGGTTGTTTTACAACCGGCAAGCCTGATGCCTATTGATACGACTGCTGATTTACCAACTATTACCGGTTCTGTCGTTATAAATTATACAGAAGCAAATAGCGGGGCAACGACTATAAATATTAAAGCAACAAATTTGGTTATTGGTGCTACTGTTACTAATGTAACGATTGAGGCTAGTGCTGAAATTGCTTCATTATATACAGCGGTAGCTAGTATAATTATTGCGAATAGTGGAAAAATTGAGTCTGCTAATGATTCATCTGCTATTACAGGTGTTCCTGCTGATTTAATTGAAGCGGTTGATTTAAGTACAAATTATGAATTACAGGAAATAATTGCATTATCTCAATTTAATATTTCATTATTTTCAGAGTTGGACATTAATGCTATAGCAGGTAATTTTGAGTTACCAACAACAGTCTTCATTTCAGATACTATTTCTCCTTCTATAACATGGACTTCAAGTAATACTGAAGTTTTGTCGTTTACTAATGGAACTGCTACTGTTACTCAGCCGAATATTGCAACATCTGTGGTACTAACAGCATCGGTGACTATTGGCGGAATTACAAAAACAAAAGATTTTACCGTTAATGTACTTGCAAAAGTTAATTCGGATAATCTTTCAAAATTACCCGCAGAAGCTGATGGAACATGGGTAATGCCTAATAGTACATTATCATTTATAATAAATACGTCTAAGATGACTATGAGTACTTCAACATATGGAGTTGAATATGATAAGACTACCGGACAGATGTATTATATAGCAGATAGCGAGTATAAGATAATGACTGGTCTTTTCTGGAAAGATTCAACCTTTATAAATATGGGTGTAGCATTAACAAAAGGAACTGGAACGGTAACGGGTACATTACTTAATTTACCTGCCGATGCTGATGGTACATGGACAATGTCCGGTTCTCCTCTATTCACGATTAGCAATTCAGTAATGACAACTTCTGATTCACAAATATTTACTATTCGGTATGATAGCGATAACGGACAAATTTATATTATTACGTCTGATGCAACTTCTCCTATGTCAGAAACTTTCTGGAATGGAACAGTTTTTACTATTAAGGGTATTTTATTAACAAAAGGAACAGGAACTGATGGTGGTACAAGTACGGGAGTATATATTAACTTACCTACAACAGCAAATGGTTCATGGGGGGTCGGAGGTGTATCTGTTTTTTCAATAACAGATTCATCAATGCTTCTTGAAGGTAATACATTTGTTATACAGTATGATCAGGGGTCTGGAGAACTTTATACACTCATAACAGGTAATCCGATTGCAATGACGGGGTATGTCTGGAATGGTACCGTATTTATTGTAAGCGGACAGACTTTGACCAAACTTTAATGCAAATTATATAAAAAAAATGAGGATATAAATATCCTCATTTTTTTTTACATTTTAAAGTTTTTTTAGTATAGTAAATACGAACATCTTTTCTATTGTGCAACATAAGGTAAACTCATGGAAGAAAAAGTTTTTTTATTCATAACAGATATTCATCAGCAGATTGACAATGTGAAAGCATTGGATTTTTCTATCTATGATGGTGTTATATGTGCGGGTGATATTATTGATCCTGCCAATCAGTCGGTTGAAACCGGTAAAAAAATACTGTCGCTATTACCTGAAGATACTTTTATTATTCCTGGTAATTGTGATACCGACCGGGAAATTTATTCTTTACTATGCGGGATGAAAAACTGCATTGAAAGGACAACTAAACAGATATTCAACATTCCCATTGCCGGTATCGGGCGTTCGAGGTCATTAGAAGATGATATCAATGTATACCGCGATTATTTTCTCGATGATAAAACCAGAGTCGATGAGTTTATTAATTCAGGCGGTTCGCATTTTATTCTAAAATATGCCGGTATCAATAGTAATAAAACAGTTATTGACAATAAAACAATTATAAGGCAAAATACAGTGTTCTTTGAAAAGTTTATATCATATACCGAATCGGAATTGTATGATATATTCAACGGTAATGAATTAACCAATGGTATACTGGTAACACATTCACCACCGTATGGGGTTTTAGACAAACTCCCCGGTTTACCGCATATCGGTAGTAACGGCGTTTTGCATTGTATACAGATTGCAAATCCAACGCTTATACTATCGGGGCATTTTCATGAACTCGCAGGAATTGTTCATGAAAACGGAAAGGTTTATTTTAATCCCGGTTCATTAAAAGATGGATATTACGGTGTTATTCACGTTAAAGATGATACGTTTGATTGTTTAATTAAGAAATTATAAAAAAAAGTAAGGGTTTACAATGCGAAATCAGTTGATGGTGGAAATATACAAAAGAGTTAATCTCTTAAATGCAGAACTGTCTGCAAAAAAGATTGATTCTGTTGATTGTTTAAAAAAATCGTATATAAAACTTAAAGAAGATGTTTTTCTTATTATATCCAAGGACCCTGAACTTGAAGCTAATCAGGATTTAAAAGGTAAAGTTGTAAAAGTTATTAATGATGAACTCGATAATTCATACCAGATTTCATACAGCATTTTTAAGAAGTTTTTCTGGGGCGAGTTTGAAAAGTTAAATGAAAAATCATACCCTGAGTTATGGTCAATTCTTGTGGATAAAGATGGTGAACTGCACCGCGTGTTTGATGATTTCCCGGTAACTATTGCTATGATGGATTTTCACGGCTACACTAAATTCTCAAATGATATCAAATATAATAAAACACCGCTTATGGAATTTGGTGAAGGGTTACCGGCAAAAATACAGGAGATTTGTAGAAAATGCCATTCGTTTGTGTATGAAATAGAAGGTGATTCTCTGATAATTATCGGACCCGAAAACCCCTATTTTGTTATGACTGCTGTTGTTTCAATAATTGAACTTGCTAAACAGAAAACATTATTTCAGAATAGTAATCTCAAAGCATACTATAATATTGAACTGAAAAACCCGATGATTAAAAAATTTGAAATGAATGCGGCAATTACAACCGGCGGACAGGTTTTTATCAATAACAAAGGAAGTCTTATCGGCGCTGTTATTTCTGAAGCAAGCAGGATATTAAAAATAATCAATATGAAAAAACCTGAAATGTCGGGTGTTATAATAAGTGACAAGATTCACCGGAATATGGAGCGTTTTAAAAACGAACCGGGGTATTTTTTCTTATCACCCAATTCTATCAGTAATCCATATTTAGTTGATGTGAAGGGAATGAGGTTAAAAATACGGGAGTTTTTTATTGAAGACAAAAAGTATGTCAAAATATGTGATGGGTATACACTTGAATTGTATAAATTAATGAAATTAAAAAATCCATCAAAGTGGTATAATATCATTATCATTTATACAAAAATGGTTGTTGAGGTTTTAAAAACGGTTTCAGTTAATTTGAAAATTGACCGGAATGAATATACCGGTGAGGGTTTGGTCTATATGCTTGAGGAATATATGGTACGATGGATAAATCGTCCGACTCCTGATATTGCGAGAAAATTGATCGATATTATCAATAAAGTCTATTTAAACTGCAATGATGTAAAAGATGTTATTGCAATATATTATGAGTTTGTTAATGATAATTTTTCTGTTATTTTGAGCAGGCTTGATAATTTCTATGAGAACACATTACTGAAAGAGAAAGAAAAAAATAGAAAACTAAAAATTCTCGTTGATGAATATTCAGCAGAAATTGATAATTTAAAAACCAGATATTTCCCGCGAAGAATGTTTGAAACACTTTTATCAAATTCTACGGTGATTGAGGAAATTAGTGATATTCCTTATATCGGGAAGCGATAGAATTTTTAGATATCATCTATAGTTAACACTTTTTTATTAACTTCAGGCATAGGATTAATGAGGGTAATGGATATGTAGTCTGCATTAATTGCACCGGAATCAGTGTTTTCATCCGTGTCAAAATTAGGTTTTTCACCGTTTATCCAGTAATACCGACCTTGCTGCGGAGAATCAAAGGTAACGAGATTGTCTGAATAAGCGTGTTTATGAGATAACCGGGTTTGTTTTATACCTTTCAAATCTGCATACGAACAGTGCGGGAAATTGATATTGATTACATAATCAGTTGAGAGCTGGTTAAAAATCTGATCAAGATGTATATCGAAGAAGTTTTTTATGAGAGGTGAATTGATTGTGTTATTGATTACCGCAGATGATAATGCAATTGAAGGTATGCCGGAAAGTGCGGCCTGTCTTGCTGCACCGACAGTTCCTGAATAAATCGTATCAACGCCAAGGTTATACCCATGATTTATACCTGAAATCACCACGTCCGGTCGTATCGGGAGAATGCCTAAAAACCCGAAATGAATACAATCTGCCGGTGTTGAATTTAAAACCCATTTATTTGCTTCTGTTTTAACTAATTTTATTGAATCTCGAAAAGTCAGTGAATGTGAAGCCCCGCTTCTTTCTTTATCGGGAGCAATTGTATAAACCTCATGTCCTTTTGATAAAAAGTATGTTTCTAAAAAAAGAATGCCATCGGCCAGATATCCGTCATCATTTGTTAATACTATTTTCATGGGTGTTATCCTCGGTTTTTACGAACTTCGACTATAAACACTTTTTAATTATAAATCAATGTATTGATTTGATTTTTTCAAAAATAAACCGATAAAAATAACATCATACATTTAAAACATATTAGAATTTGAAATACAGGGGCTAATTGATGGAACATACTGACAAAACATTCGAAGCCGGGAATGAAGAAGATTTTATACGACAGCTTCAGGAACAAATGGCAAGTGAAAATGAGACTTCAGTTAGTGATGAAAATAACGGCGTAGAAGGAAATAATCAGAATGAGATTAATAAAAAAGCTGTAAAAAAGAAATCAGTTAAGGTTAATCTTAATAAAAATCAGAATAAATATCTTAAAAATCTTATTTTTGTGGTAACTAATTTTTTATTACCCGCAATTATTACTTATAGTGCAGTAATGATAACAGCTAAATACAATCACTTTATAATTAATCTTATTGTAATTCTTTTATCGACCTGTATTCTCGGATTTTATCAGGTAACCGTATATAATATTAAGTCTAAAAAATCAGTTGTTCTGGCTGAAAGAATATTAGAAGATGTTGCACGGGGAAAATTATCATTTGATATCAATTCTAATAAAACACTCAAGGCTGAGTTGGGACTTCTTGCAATTCCAATCGATAATGTTATTAAAGAAATGTCTGATATTGTTACAAAAATAGAGTTGTCTGTTTTGGATATTGTAGGGAACTCGGATGCACTTGCTTATTTTGCTAATTCAATGGCAAATAAAACGACTCAGCAGGAAGATTCTGTAACGAAAATTGATAATTTTACAAAGCTTATTAATACCTCAATGGAAATGGTTAGAAAAAATGTTCAATCGGCATATAGTAATTCAAAAGACTCGATTGTTGAAGCTGATAAAGGGGCTATTGAAATTTTATCACTTATTGAAGAAATGAAAACGATTAGTGATATGTCAGACAGAATCGTTGAAACAATGCATTTTATCAATGATATAGCAGATGAAACAAATTTACTTGCATTAAATGCAGCTATTCAGGCTGCTCATGCCGGCGATGAAGGGAAGGGGTTCGGGGTTGTTGCAACAGAAATCAGAAATCTTGCCGAATCAAGTACAACAGCAACAAAGTCAATCTTTTCTATTATCGATAAAACGGTAACATCAATAGAAAAGGGGGTAACTGCCAGTGAAAAAGCTAAGAAAGCTCTAGGAAAGATAGTAAATTCTATCAAATCAACAGAAGATTTAATGTCAGAAATTAATAATTCAATCAGTGCTCAAACTGATGAAACAAGCAAATTAAAAGTCAGTGTCGAAGATATTAAAGATCTGACACAAAATATCAATTCGGATACTCAGAATATGAAATCTGCTATCAGTAATCTTGCCGGCCAGGCTCAGATTTTAAATGGAATAATTAAACAGTTTGAAGTTCACTCGTCTTCTGTTCATTCAGGTTCAATATTCGGAGTTGAAAATTAAGAGTCAACTCCGTTGAGGCTCTTGCAAAAATCAAGAGTACTTGATTTTGCTTCCGCCGTTACGCAATTAAATTGCGTTATAGGAAGGCTCTTGCAAAAATTCGAGATAAAAAGAGTATTTTTGCAAGAGCCTTTGGGATTGTATTACTTTGATGTTACAGGTTCAAAAAACTGAAAGTTCTGTACAGCCATAAATTTGGCAATATTGTTAAAATTGGTATCTCTATAGAATGTTGTTCCGCATCCTAATTCTACAGCATCTTTATTAAGTATATTTGCTCTATGCCCTTCAGAATTCATCCACAGTTCAACAACCGCTACAGCAAAACTTAAATAGGTGTGGTTTGGAATAACATTTTCTTTATCAATGTATTTAAATAACCCTTTTTGAGCATCAACAATATAAATCTGACTTCCAGCTTTATACTGAATTGCAAAACTGCCAGCTATGTTTTCGGCTAAATATGGATTTATAATACCTGCTAAAACACCTCTGTCATCCGGTGTTCTTCTTGAAATATTGTTCGGATTGGTATGTGAGAAGAAGTTATCTGATACCATATCGTTTGAATGTATTGTTGCAGATTTTTCAAGAGTAATGTGATATTTAATCGTTTTAACGCCATTTTTCAATCTCATCTCATTTGTTCTAAAAAAAATTGCAGCATTGAGCAATGAATAATCAATGGCATCAAAATCAATTATTTGTTCAAAAGCCGGATTATTTCTCCAATTGTTAGTTGTATATTGCTTGTAGATATTTTCATTAGCAGAAATAGAAACACTGATTGAAAATACAATAATAAATATTAATAACTTTTTCATAATAACTCCTTGTTTACTAACGATTATAATCATATTCTATTGTTAACGCAATAGAGTTTTTTGCAAAAATACCTTTTTTATTTCGGATTTTTGCAAAAAACTACATCTAATGCGATTAGATCGCATATGGCGGAAGCATAAAAAAAGTACCCTTTTTTTCATCAAGTAATCTTGACTTTTGCAAGAGCCTTAATAGAATATTTATTTAAATAATGAGTATTTATTTGATTTTACTTGTAAAATTAATGTTTTCGAATACAATATAGAATATTGCTTTCTTTAAAGTGCAATTTTTCCGGAGATTAGCGATGAAAAAAATAGTATATTATGAAGACAAACCTAAAAGCACCAATAATACTTTAATTGAAGGTGTTAAATTTAATATACATACGATGACAGGTATTCGCAACGTCGTTTTATTTATGATTAATTCTAATAATGTGATAGGCATTTTGTGTGACAAAGATAATAAAGAAATTTCAAATATCGATCTTATGGAAACCGTATGGTCGGTAACACCTTTTGTTTTGTTTATTCTATTTAAAAGTTCTACAAGAAATACGACAATATATGATGAGTTTAAAGATAAAATAATATGGATCAACTCTTTAGAAGAAATTGATACAATAGAAAGTTTTACTCCATCGTATATGAGAAAATTTAATCGTATCAATTGGCCATTACTGGTTCACTTTTCGTTAGATTCTACAGTGTCCTCATCGTCGTCGGGTAATATTTTATCGTTATCTGCCGGTGGTGCATTTATTGAAACCGAGCAGCTTGCCGGTATACAGCAATCATCTAATATTTATTTAATCATTGAATTTAAAGATTTCAAATTGTATGTTGACAGTACGGTTATCAGGGTCAATAATGATAAAAAACAGGGCAAATGCGGTTTCGCAGTCGAATTTCATCATGTATCAAAACTGACTCAAAACTGTATTGACAGTATTATAAAAGATAAACTTGCTTCCCGGCTATTATTTACTATCGATGACATTTTTGATACGATTACCTGATGGAATCCAATGATCTTTCTAATAATAAACTCTCTTTTGGTTTCAGTGTAATATCCAATATACCATTGCAGTTTATTATTAAACCGGTAAAAATATCGGTGAATTGAATTGCCTCATTTTCGATTCCGGCAGAAATTAGTGGAATTGAAAGTGTTTTTCCGGTAGTTCCTTTGTAAATAACACCAATAATCAGTTCTTTTTTAATAAATCGTGTAATAACTAATGTATTCTCATCGGCATATATAATGCGCATACTTCCATTATGAAGGGCAATACTTTCTTTTTTTATTTGAATAAGGGTTTTGTAGAGGTTTAAAAAATCCATATTCCATTGTGTCCGGTCCCACTGCATCGGAAATCGTGCGTTTTCAATCGTATCACAATAACCCTGTAACCCGATCTCATCACCGTAATAAATAGAAAATGTTCCGGGAAGTAAAAAAAGCAATATTAATATCCCTTTGTAAATTTGAAAATCGAAAACTGCAGTATTGGTATGAAACCGGTGAATATCATGTGAATCAAGCAGGTTAAATTGCAAAAAAGTCAACTGATTAGGAATGCGGGCATAGTGCTGTTCAATTTGCTTTTTTAACTCATAACCGCCTGATACAAAATAACTGCCGTCTTTACCAAGCATACTGCGAAGATACCGGTCATTTTCACCGGCAAAAGAACGCGCCGGGCGGGTTGATGCAAAATAATTCATGGCGCCATCCCATTGATCGCCTGTTAAATACGAGATGTTGTCTTTCCAGTGTTCACCAAAAATATACGATTGCGGATTGACTGATTTAACCGATTGTCTGACTTCACGAAAAATCTCATTACTTAATTGATCCAGACCGTTTCTTCCTGTGTTATTACCAACATCATACCGGTAACCATCAATATTATAAGGTTTTTTTAGAAATTTTTTAGTAAACGAGTCCTCACTTTTATAGACTAATTGTCTTAATTTTTCACTGTTATAATTTAATTGAGGAAGTGTTGATACACCTTGCCATTTTTTCAGATTTCCATTGGTAAAGTAATAAAATGACCTTTCATCACTCTTCGGGTCTTCTATTGCTTTTTTTACCCAGGGATGATCAATTCCCGTGTGATTAATGCTTACATCAAGTATGAGTTTGATGCCGTTTTTATGAAGCTCTTCGGTGAGTTCAGTTAATGCTTCATTACCTCCTAAATGTTCATCAACAGAAAAATAATCAACACAATCATACCGGTGATGTGTTTTTGCAGAAAAAACCGGGTTTACATACAATGCGTTAATACCTATTTCTTTAAAGTACGCAATCGCATCTTTTATACCGTATAAATCACCACCGTAGAAATCAAGACAGTGCCCTTCACCATACGATGGTGGCGGATTATCCCAGTGAAGAGCTTTAGAAGGCCACCCGTCAAACCGGTACTCGTTATCTTTAACCGCAATTTCCTTATTTCCTTTTTTGAACCGGTCAGGAAAAATCTGGTAAAACACACTTTCGCAAACCCACTGCGGATTATTAAAACCAGCATTAATGACAAAGTCGAAATCTTCAGTTGGCGGATATAAAACAGTTTCAAGACGGTTGTGATAATAAACATGATCGCTTGTTATAATAACAAAATGGTAATTAATTGTGGTTTGAGTGAGTATGACCTGGGTTTCATACAATCTGAAGCCGTTCTTTTTTGACGCACAGTGCATTTCAATAAAATGGCAGGTACCATCAAATAGTACACGTAAAAGAACCTTCTTAATATCATCAGTATTTTTTGTCCGTAATCGTATGACAATTTGTTCATTAATCTTTGGATATGGATTTGATACATAATCTTCATTGACTTCTGAGTGCAAATAGTGAATAAAATTGTCCATTATAGTATTCTCCGGTGTTTAATAACAAAATAATTTGACTTTTACTTATTAAGAGTTACAATACTATAGTATTGTATTATGTTTCAATTGTAAATAGGGGTTGCTAAAAAGGGGATAATAATGAAAAAATTGAAAGATTATATTCTATTAAATACAAGCGAATTACCTTTAGAATATAAGTTGAAATTAAAAGCGTTGTTTTATTTTAATATAGGCTGTATTGTTTTTTTCTCTATTGTTATTTTTTTAATGGTTGTTTTACTTCATAATTTTAGAGGCGCAACGGGTTTAACTGTTTTAGTTATATCAATTATCGGATCAATGACTGCAATCAGAAAAAAGAAATTTACTTTGGCAAATTATATAACATTAATGATTTTAATTATTGGTATTAATATGATTATTTATACTTCTCCATATGAACATTTTTATGAATTATATCGGCATAGCTTGTATTTGTGCGGGATCATATTTGTTACTTGTTTAATTAGTTATAAAAAAGGAACAATCATTAATATATTTATTCTTGAATTATCAGCGTTAAGTATTCATTATTTTTTTAGAGTCAGGGTATTAGGTGGTAATGAGAACCATTTACCGGTTTTTATTTTTATTACGGTAGCATTATCGTTATTGGCTTTTATAGCATTTTTGTTATTGGATATTTCAAAATCGCTCATTCGTAATGCAGAAAAAGAGGCAGAAATAAACCGTAATCGATATATTACCATAGAAAATATTGTTACATCATCAAAAAGCAGTTTACAAATTGGAAGGCATTTGCTTGATTCTTCAAATCGTTCAGTAACCGCTTCAAAAAGAATTGGCGATAAAGTAAATGAGATTAAACAGAGAATTGAAAGTTTAAATACCAATCTAAATTTAGTTAAGAAATCCAATGAGAATATAGCTATTGCAACAGCATCAGTTCAGTCAATTATGTCAGAGCAATCCAAGGCTTTGGATGATGAATCTATTGCAGTCAAAATAATGGTTAATAATATAAAAGATATTAATTATATTACAAAAAAAACAGATGTATTATCTGATGAATTAATTAACCGGTCATCATCAGGTGTTAAGAAAATGGAAGAATCAACTGAGGCAATTAATAAAGTTGCAAAATCTGTTGAGGAAATGCTCGATATGGTCAAAATGATTGTTAAAGTAGCACGCCAAACAAATCTTTTGGCGATGAATGCTGCGATTGAGGCTGCGCATGCGGGGGACACTGGGCGGGGGTTTGCTGTTGTTGCTAATGAAATAAGAGAGTTAGCTGACGAAACTGATCAGAAAACAAAAATAATATCAGAATCAATCAGAGTTAATTTACATCAGATTCAAAATTCAATTGTGATTAATAATCAGGCGAGAGATTTATTTGAAAATCTATCGAGTGATTTTGGTAATTTTGTTAATGAAGTTAAAAATGTTGTTTTATCAATTGATGAGTTGTCGGCAGGAACAAATGAAATAATGTCGCTTATAGAAAAAGAAATTGAAGCGTCTGTTTCAACTGATGAGGCGATTGAAAGTGTTGATCGCGTTGTTGCAGACAGTAATAAATCTATTGAAGTTGTTTCAGAAATCTCTCAATCAGTTACTAATGATATTAAAGAAATTGTTATTCTATTTAGTGAAATTTCAAATGAAATAACGGAAATTTCTCAAATTGGAAATAAAAATATTAAAAGCATTGAGGATATGGATGCCGGTATTCAACAGGCTGCAATTTTATAACTGTGCAAAAATAACGCAGTTTTATTCATATATTTCACATAATGGTTTTACCATCAAACTTTTTTTCTTTGCGTTATCTTTGTAAAGTGTTTATTATATATTAGTTGCACGTTTATTTGTAATTATGGCATAACCTATGCTTAATGTTAGTATAACAGACTTTAGGAGGTTTGAAATGAAAAGATTTACTTTATTACTCGCTATTTTAACATTAACTGCAGTTGGTGCTTTTGCAGAAGTTGTAACAATCAAAGGGAAATTAACAACGACAAACAGAAGACACCCTGAGATTACATCCGGGGGAACTACATATTTTCTTATGATGCCGCGAATAATTGTCCGTGACTTAAAAGATGGTGAGGAAATAACAATTACCGGTGAAAAATCAACATTTACACCGGGTGAAGGTTTTTTTACCGACTCAAAAAGCAGTGCAAATTATCTCGAAGTTAAAACAATTACCGCTCGTGGTAAAACAGTTGATGTAGAGAAAGAATTTGCCGGCGCAAAGAAAGGCATGGATAGAAGAGGTGAGCCGGGTTCAATGAAGGGTAAAGGCGGTATGAAAGGTGGCAGAGGCTGTTGCGGTGAATAATAATTAGTTTATGGTTTAATGTGATTTAATACCTGCTATTCGTGCAATAGCAGGTATTTATATATTAATAGGGGTGTGAAATAGTATGAAAAGAATGAGTAAAGTTCAAGTGTTGCGGTATTTTATTTTAACCTTTTTTCTCGTTTTTGTGACTGTTATGTCATTCAGGCATCAGATTATTGGCGGTGGTCCGAAAGGTTCTCCTTCTGTTGATGCTATTTGTCCGTTCGGCGGGTTGGAAAGTATTTATCAGGTTGTTACAAAAGGTGAGTTTTTAAAAAGGACATACACATCCAATATGATTCTATTATCAGGTACAATAATTCTGGCAGTTCTACTCGGTCGATTTTTTTGCGGTTGGATATGTGCGCTTGGATGGATGCAGGAAATCTTTGGTAAACTCGGACGTCTGATTTTTAAGAAAAAACGTTTTATAATTCCTTCATCTGTAGATAAGTGGTTGCGGTATGTAAAATATATTATTTTAGCTGTTATTATCTATTTTACCTGGAAAGCCGGTGATATGGTTGTACGTGCTTATGACCCATTTGCAGCGTATGCTCATCTTCCGTCAGGTTTTGGTGAATTATTGGATGAATTCCTTATAGGGACTGTTATTTTATTCGGTTCTCTTTTAATTTCGGTATTTTATGAACGATTTTTTTGTAAATATATATGTCCGCTTGGTGCATTTCTTGGTATACTATCGAAAATCAGCCCGTTTGCAATTTATCGTGAAAAAAAAACCTGCACACATTGTGATTTATGCAATACCACATGCCAGATGAATATTGAAATAGCCCAGGTTGAAAAAGTACGATCTGCCGAGTGTATAGGTTGTCTTGAATGTGTGACCGTTTGTCCTACGAAAAAAGAAACATTAAAGGTTAAGAGTTTTGGTGTATATGTAAGACCGGTTTTTGTTGCCTTAATCGGTGTCGGAATTTACCTTGTGATTGTGTTGTTTACAAATCTAACCGGAGTCTGGAAAACTGGTGAGACAACCCTTGATGCTGTTGTGACTAAAGAACAGAAATTAGATCCGTATAGTATCAGAGGTTTTATGACATTACACGAAATTTCTGAAACATTCGGGATTGAACTTGAAGTTCTTTACAAAGAACTTGGTATAACAGAAGCAGTAGTTCCTTCCGATATGAAATCAAAAGAAATAAAAAACATTGCTCCGGGTGTTGATGAGTATTCAATCAGAATTGCTGTTGATACAATTTTAAAACGGAAGTAGTTGTATGAAAAGAATGAGATCAGGGGTTATATTTTACATTTCTGTTTTTTTGACTGTGCTTATTATCATTTCGTTATTTATTTCAGTCATTATATCACGACACGAAAATGATATTATGTCCGCACAATATAAAGCAGAAAAAATTGTATCCCAGATCTTTTTTTCATTACGCTTTTCCTCACCTGAGAAAGTAATAAGTGAATATAAAGAAATTGTTGCTTTTGGGTTATACACCGGTGAAGGTGTTTCTGTTATACGGTATGGCAGAGCACCCGGGAATCTTGCTATGATGCCATTTGATAATGAAAAACCCTTATTTGACCGTAAACGAGGTGTTATGACAATTGTCAGACCTCTTATGCCTCCCGGTATGGGGCGAATGGAGCGGCGTAATAAAATGCCCTATCCAAACCGGGAGCATAATTTTGTATTTGTTGAAATTCATTTTTCAGATTTTAACAGACGTGATTTATTGTATGTCATTTCTTCAATAATTGTACCGGCTTTACTTTTTTCTCTTGCATTTTTTCTGGTGCTTATTTATAGAAAAAATGAAAAATTCAGAATAGAACTTGAGAAAAAAGATGAAATGGCGCGGTTAGGGGAGGCCTCACGAACACTTGCCCATGAAATAAAAAACCCTCTTGGTGCAATTTCAATTCAGGTTGGTATATTAAAAAAGATTTTACCTGAACAGTACAAGTCCGAGGTTTTAATTATCGCTGAAGAAACGGATAGAATCAAAGTTATTTCAGAACGAATTGGTGATTTTCTGCGGGATCCGTTTGGTTTTCCCGAAGTTTTTAATGTCACAGAATATGTAAGATCGCTTGCTACAAAATATTCGCATCCAATACATATTGAATCATTAACTGATTGTGCATCGGTTTTTTTTGATCAACAGCGATTTCGTTCGGTAATAGAAAATCTGTTACAAAACAGTTTGGATAGTTTAAATTCTGTGCAATCAGATAGTCCGGTAATAATTCGAATTGACTGTAAAGAGAAATCGGTTGTTATCTCGATCATTGATTCCGGCTGCGGATTATCCGATGAAACATCCCGTATTTTTGAGCCTTTTTTTACAACAAAAACAAATGGTTCAGGTATCGGATTATCAATTGTTAAACGATTTGTTGAAGCTGCAGGCGGAAGTATTTCGTTAAAAAATAACATACAAGGTGTTGAAGCTGCGATTATACTACCGGAGGTTGTGTGATGAAAATTCTTGTTGTGGATGATGAAAAAAATATTCGTGAATCAATTGCACGTTATCTTACTCTTGAAGGATTTGAAGTAGTTCAGGCATCGGATGGTATAAACGGTAAAACAGCATTAACGCAATGGTCATTTGATGCTGCGATAATTGATTTGAAAATGCCTCGAATGGATGGTTTACAGTTGTTGGAATGGATTGGTGAACAAGGCCCGGTTCTTCCGGTCATAATGATTTCAGCATTTGGTGAAATAAATGACGCCGTTCATGCGATGAAACTTGGAGCATTGGATTATATTGTAAAACCTTTTAATCCGGAAGAACTGACATTACGATTAAACAGGTTAATAAAAGATGATGTTCAAGCAAAGAATTCTTTACATACCGCGAAGAAAACTGAGACGAATTTGATTGGTAATTCTAAAGAAATGATTAAAATCAAAGATGTTATAAAAAAAGTTGCAAAAGCGCCTTCAAATATTTTAATTACCGGAGAATCCGGTACGGGAAAAGAAGTAACTGCCCGGTTAATTCATGAGTTATCAGATAGAAGCGAAAGACAGTTCGTTCCTGTTAATTTAGGTGGAATTCCCGATAATCTTCTTGAATCAGAGCTTTTCGGCTATGAAAAAGGTGCTTTTACCGGCGCTGATTACCGGAAAATAGGGCTTTTTGAGGTGGCTTCAGGTGGTACTTTATTTCTTGATGAAATTGGTGAAATGCCGGTGTTGCTACAGGTAAAACTGCTTCGTGTTTTACAGGAGCGTAAAATAGTACGAATCGGTTCGACAAATCAAATACCGGTTGATATTAAAGTGATTGCAGCAACAAACAGAATTCTGGAAGATGAAATAGTTGCAGGCCGATTTAGAGAAGATTTGTATTACAGACTTAATGTTGTGAAAATCCATCTGCCCCCATTACGTGAACGTTTAGAGGATATTGCAGAAATTACCGGGTTTTTTATTGAAAAATATAATGAACGGTTTAAAAAGAAAATTAAAACCATTTCTTCTGCTGCTATTAATAAACTGTCTGCTTATTCTTTCCCCGGGAATATTCGTGAACTTGAAAATATCATTGAAAGAGCATTTATATTTTGTGATACAGATACTATTTCGGAAAATGAATTGATGTTACCGGATAGTGGAACAAAAAAATTACCGCTTGCACAGTCGGTAACGGTAAAAGATGTAGAGCGGGATGCAATTGTTAGAGCATTGGAAAAATGGAATGAAAACAGAACAAAAGCTGCATTGGAGCTTGGTATTTCAAGAAGAACTTTAATTAATAAGATCAGAGAGTATCAGTTGTGATGTTTTATAGAGAGTATCACCATTAATATTTTTAAAAATATCTTCCATTGATTTTGTTTTAATCTTTCCGGATAAATAACCGTCAATTCGTGACTCAGCTTCAACAGCCTATTCTTCATCAATTTCATTTTTTAGTGATAATTCAAATATTTCACTTAGAACAACTTCTTTTTTTGTTAAAACCATATAATGCACTCCTTTATTGATAATTCGTTATTATTTCAATCTCCCTTCACAATTCGCACCTCTTCATCCGTCAACCCATAAAGCTTATACACCACGATATTTTGGAGTGAGTGTCAAAGTCTTGTTTAACGAAAGCATCGCGTCGGCTTTTTCGATAACTATTTTATAACTACAAATCTAATTCTTTCTTTAAATCATTATGAGAAGTCCATTTTTTATTATCAGATTTTATTGAAACAGCATTATAATAATCCTGTTGATTTTCATCGATCTCTTTTAGCCTTAAATATTCCGCATAATCCAGTATAATAGCAACGGGTTTATTGTCTTCTTTTATAATTTGAGTACTAATCATTGTAAATCTCCTGTCTATGTTTAATATCATATATATTAATAACATTGATGTTTTCATCAAATATTATTCTGTAATTGCCAACTCTTATTCTTTTAAAGAATCCGAAATTTCCTTTTAAAGCTTTAATATCAAATGCACCATTAGGATTATTTGCATAATTTTCAATAGCTTCAATAATCTTTTGAGCTGATTTTTTATCACCTTTTGCTATTTTTTTCATACTCTTAACTGCTTTTTCAGAATATAAAATATCCATCTACTTCTCTCCCTCCACAATCGCGACCTCATCCTCAGTCAAACCATAAACATTCTTTAAAAAGATCACGCAAAAACCCTTCCTGATACTGTTCTTCTTTCAGATGCTGAATACTATCTGATTTTCCGGCGTCACAAAATATTTTTTTAAACTTTTCATACTCCGCTTTAACTCTATTTTTATCTAACCCGTTGCTATATTTATTAACCACCGATTGCTGAAATATACTCATTTTTTAATACTCCTATACAATTTTCTACTAAGTAATAGTTCAATTTCAGGCTTTTTTAAGTCCTCGATCCATTTTGTATGTTCTTCAAAAGAAATATCATGATTAGAATTCCTCTGTTTTGAAACATCATCACTATTTCATCAGTCCCGTTCGGTATTTTTAAATTCAAAATTCATTGATAACAAACTTCAATTATTCGTTTAAAGATTGCAATAAGAACCTCTTGCAAAAATACACTTTTTATCTCGAATTTTTGCATGAAGTTTTCTCTAATACGATTATATCGCATATCAATCCAGAAAAAATTAAGTACTCTTGATTTTTGCAAGAGACTCATAATACTATCATTTTTTGCAAAAAAACAAAACTACAATCGAGCGTCTTGCAAAAATGCTCTTTTTATCTCGATTTTTTGCAAGAATCTACCCTGCTCGACCAAACTCTAATGCGATTATATCGCATATGGCGGAAGCATAAAGTAAGTACTCTTGATTTATGCAAGAGCCTCATGAGACAAAAGTATAAAAAAAATAATTTTTTTTATATCCCTATTGCATAATTACAGTATTTGAATAATAGTATATGATATAGTGTAAAATATACTTTGGAGGATATGATGAAAATGAGTTTAAATTTTAAATTGATAGGCGGCTTTTTAATCGTTGCTTTAATTACAGCTGTAGTTGGTATAATTGGTTTACTTGGTATCCGTACATCCGCAGAAGATATTGATGAGCTTGGGAATCAGTTGATTCCTAAAATCATTAGCCTTGAAATCATGAAAATCAAACAAATTGAAATTAAAGTTTCAATGCGTTCTCTAATGACTCCATACGCAACAAATGATGATTATAAGAGACAGTTTGATGCCATAGAAAAATCCCGTTTAGAATTTGCAGAGGCAGAAAAAGAATTTGAAGCAATTCCTATGTCTGTAAAGGGGGCAGAACTTTATTCTGAAATTAAGCGGAAACTTGATATAGCACGAAAACTTAATGATGAATTTATTGATGAGGCAGAACATCTTCTTGATTCAAACTATGACAAGGAAGTATTAACGAAAGAGCTTACCGAAAAGGGGCTTACTGGTGAGGTTCAAGAAGCTTTTAATGCGATGCTCGCATCGATTGATGAATTACTGGCATTTACCAAAGATATTTATATCAAAAATATTGTTGAAAACGCTGAAAAATCAAGTATTATGAATGTCACGATTATTACAATAGCAAGTATTGTTGGTTTTATGCTTGCCCTCATACTGGGTATTATAATAGCGATCAGTATATCAAAACCGATCAATACAATAACTCAGGAATTGACAAGTTCATCTTCAAGCCTTGAGTCTGCTGCCGGCCAGGTTTCCGCATCAAGTCAGGAGTTATCAAGCGGAGCCTCTGAACTTGCATCATCTGTTGAAGAAATGACATCATCAATTGAGGAACTTCAATCGATTATTGAGTCGAATTCAAAAAACATCAATGAAGGCGAAATGATGATGAATGAAACAATGATTGGTTCGAAAAAAGCCGTTGATCAGATGGATTTATTGAAAGTGTCTCATGAAGAAATCAGGTCAAACAGTAAGAAAATAGAAAAAATTATTAAGGTCATTGACGATATTGCATTCCAGACAAATATTTTGGCATTAAATGCTGCTGTTGAAGCAGCAAGAGCCGGTGAAGCAGGGCGTGGTTTTGCTGTCGTTGCAGATCAGGTAAAGAATCTTGCACAAAAAAGTGCAGATGCCGCAAAAGAAACATCTGCGCTTATTGAAACAAGTATAACCGGTGTTGATAAAGGGTACATGCTTGGTGAAAATGTAAGTGAGTCGCTATCAAAAGCGGTTGAACTGGCATCAAAAGTATCTGTTTTAATGGACGAAGTGAATAAAGCATCTAAAGAACAGTTAAAAGGTGCTAATCAGGTAACGCAGGGTATTACTCAAATAAATACGGTTGTTCAACAAACAGCATCCAGCTCAGAAGAAACTGCTGCTGCCGGTGAAGAGTTATTAAGTCAGGCTGATGTTACCAAAACTATTGTCAGTCGTTTAAAAAGCATTGTTTCCGGTAAAGCTGAAGATATTGAATCACATACAACCCATAAAACGAATAATAAACACGTTAGACAAATTGAGCATGTTAAAAAACAAATACAAACTCATACAATCCACAATCCGGAGTCACAGATTCCTTTTGATGAATTCTAAACTTTTATAAGAAGAACCTCAGAAGCAAAAAGGAGTTTGAACATGAGTGAAGAATTAAAACGTTATTTAACATTTTCTATTCAGACAGAGACGTATGGTATAGCAATTGAGAAAATAAGGGAAATAATCAGACATGAGAAAATAACGGTCTTAAGGGATTCTGCAAATTATTTAAAAGGTGTTATTAATTTACGTGGCTCAATTATTCCGATAATAGATATGAAAGTGAAATTTGGTTTGGAATTTCAGGAATATAATGATAGAACTGTGTTTATTATTGTAGAGTTAGCCGATTCGTCAAGTACACAATTAATTGGGCTTGCTGTTGATAATGTCTTTGAAGTTGTGAATGTCAAGGAAGATAGCATACAGCCACCACCAAAAATAGGTTTAAATAAAAAAGGTGAGTATTTACACGGTATTATACGATTGCAAGATGATATGGCTATGTTATTGAATATTGATAAAATCTTATCGACAGAAGAGATTCTTACGATAAGTCAGGAATTAAATCTTAATATTTAGAGCTTCTTGCAAAAATCCCTTATTTTTTTCGAATTTTTGCATGAAGCTACTTCTAACGCAATTATATTGCGTATTGCCGTAAGCAAAAATCAAGTACTCTTGATTTTTGCAAGAGGCTCTTTAGTTGGTATTATTATAGTCAGGGGTAATTGATATGTCAAAGAAAATTCTTATCGTCGAGGATCAATGGTTAATCGCTCAGGAAATGCAAATCGGGTTAGAACGATATAATTATGAAATAACCGCTATTGTTTCAAATGGCGATGATGCTATTGTTTCGGTGTCAGAGAATACCCCCGATATTATACTGATGGATTTAAATTTGAATGGCAGTAAATCAGGGGTTGATACCGCTTTAGAAATTGCCAGGTTTCATAGTATACCCGTTATTTTTATAACCGGTTTCAGTGATGATGAATCTGTTGAAAATTCTAAAATTGCTAAACCTTACGGGTATATTATTAAACCGGTTAAATATGATGAATTAAAAATTGCAATTGAAATTGCATTATATAAACATCAGGCTGATATTAAGATTATCAATATTGAAAATGAGAAGCGTATGCAGGAGCGAATCAGTTTGAGAAATCAGCGATTAGCCTCGCTTGGCGAATTGTCCGCATCAATTGCCCATGAGATCAGACAACCACTTCAGGTCATAAAAACACTTTCAGAGAGCATTTTATTTGATTATCAGGAAATTAAAGAAACTAATGGAAAGGGTTTTGTTGATATTGAGAGAATTGAAAAGATTTCTTCAAATGTTGATAAGATAAATAATATGATTATTCAGTTAAGTGATTTAATTAAAAAAGAAAATAGAGATAATAAAAAAGAGTTGGATGTTAATTCAATGATTCATAAAATTCTTTCCTTTTATACTCATCAATTTGAACACAACAACATTTCTATTCAATTGGAGTTTGAAGAAAATTTACCTCATATTCAATATTCAGAAATTCAATTTGAACAGATAATGAATAATATTATAAAGAATTCAATTGATGCTTTTTCCGAAGTTGCTAAGGACAATAAAAAAATAATTATTAAAACAACACGAAAACATTCTCATGTTTTATTTGAATTTATTGATACAGCAACAGGGGTTGTGTCTGATATTGAAGAGAAAATATTTAATCCGTTATTCACGACTAAAAAAGACTCTGACTCTGATGCAATGGGACTGGGGTTGTATATCGTCAATTCTATAATTCAATCAAACAAAGGTTTTGTTGACTATGAGAATAATGAATATGGTGGTCTAACATTTAAAATATTATTTATCGGGTACAACTAATTTCTGTAAGTTGCATGATACAAATCAAAGATTTTTTCAAAATCTGATTGGGATAGTGGTTTTATTAAATATCCTATCGGGTAGGTTTTCATCGCTTTTTCTTTTACATCGCAATCATCGTACCCTGTTGCATAAACAATTGGAATATCTGATTTTTTCCTTATTTCTGCAGCAGTTTCTATTCCATTCATTTCTCCGGCAAGTAAAATATCCATTATTATAAGATCTGGTTTTAATGTATCAACAATACGGATTGCTTCTTCACCGGTTGCAACAGCATTTTGAACTGTGTGCCCGAGTTCTTTTATGATTACTTTCATCAGCATAACGGTTATTGCTTCATCCTCAACAATTAGTATAGTCATTTTATATCCTTTCAGAATAAGAGTTATTTTTAAATTCGATTAAGCAGTTAAAACCTTTACCGTTTACTGGTATTTGAATTTTTCCTCCAAGTTGATGCTCTACTAAAGAAACGATCATCATCATCCCCAGTGTTTCTGATTGTTTGTAGTTAAAATCAGCAGGTAAACCAACACCGGTATCGGAATAGTGCAGGGTAATACTATTATTTTCTGTATTTTTGACAAGAATTTTAATTTCACCTTTTCCTGTTTCATGAAAGGCATATTTTAAACTATTTGTTATTAGTTCATTACAAATAAGACCGCAAGGAATAGCAAGATCAATGACAAGAGATATGTTTTCTGATTCAACTGAAAAAGATACCATATTAGATTTAATATTAAAACTTGTAAATAATATATCAATCAGGTCATTTAAATAATCGCAAAAGTTAATTTTTGATAAATTTTGAGATTGATATAGTTTTTGATGTACCAATGCCATTGATTTAATTCTATTTTCAATATCAAGAAGAATATTTTTCAGATCATTATTTTTACATTTATAATTTTGTAAAGCAATCATTGAACTGATGACTTGCATATTATTTTTTGTTCTGTGATATAATTCCTGAATAAGTATTTTTTTTTCTTTGATAATTGCTAAAAGTTTTTCTTCAGTTCTTTTCCGTTCTGTGATGTCTGTTATAACTCCGACAAGGTTGATTATTTTTAATTGTTTATCAAATAAAACTGCTTTATGAAATAATACTGATTTATAATCTCCGGTTTTGGTAACAACTTCCCATTCATAGCTTTGAATTTTAGAAGGGTTTGCAAATAGTTCGCTATCTTTTTCATAGTATTTATATGCAATTTCTTTTGGTGCCATTTCAAAAACTGTTTTACCGATAATTTCATTCCTGGGTCTTTCCAAGTATGCTTCAAATGCTTTATTACATCCCGTATATTTTCCGCTGATATCTTTATAAAAAACCGGATTTGGTATTGTATCAAGAAGTGTGTTTAAAAAATGCAGTTGTGAATCCATTTTTTTATCAGCTTCTTTTCTCTGGTTAAATAATGTAGAAAGAATTAGTATGAATAATATAGAGCCTGATAATAACAATAGTAAGATTATGAAAATGATAATTGTTTTTAACCTGCTTAATTTTTCTGCTTTTAACTGATTTGATACATCAAAAATTATTGATAATAATAATGTTGTGTTATTAATGGTTATCGGATATGAATAATTGTAAATATCTTTAATTAACCCGTTTGATAGTTTGTGTTTAAAATGGAAAAAGTTCTTTTTTAACAGCTTTGCGTTATTCATTTCAAGTGCAACTTGAGTAGCAGATAATGTATTAATATCAGTTATCAATTTCCCTTCAAGTCTTGGATATCCATAAAAATCTCTGGCAGCCCGGTTTGCATCAACAATAATTCCTGTTCGCGGGTCAATAAATAACATTATTGCCCCATGTTTTTCAAATAATTCATATCCGATGAAATGCTTTCTTAATGTGTGATGATCATTATCTAAAAACCTTGTATAAAGCTGATTAATAATTGTAGAGTTGGCGGGGAGAGCTGAATCAGGTATTGAGTATTTATTAAGAACATTGTCATTAAATATATAGGTGTTATGACTCTTCATTGCAACCGGGATTTGTGATGTTCTTCTTCCATTCATAATCTGCGTTGTCATTTGTGCAGCGGTTTCTCCCTGATAATAAGCGTTTGAAACACATCCGCCTAAAACTCCGTCAAGAATCATAAAATCAGATGTGACAAAAACCATGGATGAAGTTGCATTGGTAACTATTTTAATACCGTTCTGATATGAATAATTTTTACCGGATGGTGATAGTAGATATGATAAATACAGTACAATTGTATCATCGCTCAGTTCTTTAAGATTTTCTGTCAATTCTTCAGGTTCCATATTGGTCAGGTAGATGCTTTCAAATTGGTTAAAATGATTTTTCATTGTTTCAGTAAAACTTGCTGCATTTTTATGTTCGGTTAGTCTTGAACCGGAAACTACGGCGATTTTCTTTGTTTGCTTATTGATTTGAAGGGCCACTTCAATTGTTTGTCTGATTGATTTTTCTTCATTAACACCGGTGATATTTGGTATGTTTTTTATTCTATCAGCCGAAAAGTCATTTATTCCGCAAAAAATGATGGGGGAATCTTTAAAAAGTATATCCCTTTTTTCAATTATAAAGTTAAACGCATTATCATCACTGACTACAATTGCATCAAACCGGATATTTTTGTTTGTATATTTAATTGTATATAATTCTTCAAGTTTTACTAACGTTTCATCTGATTGATTTCTAATTAAATCCATATATTCGATACATAACTCAATGTTTTCTTCTTTGTTTAGTATGTCAACAATCCCTTGATGAATATCATCAGTCCATTTATATCCCTGATGATATGAATGCAGGATTAATACCCTTTTATCAACGGGGGGCTGTGATGCATCAATAACGGTTATTGATATAAGAAAAAACCAGATTAGAACTATTTTTTGTATTGAAATATCAATCAAAATCAACTTCCTTGTTTATGATTATATTTAGTATAGTATCAAAAATCAAGTAATGCAAGTTGTTTTAGCTTTTTATAGAAGTTTTATTTTATTTTATAAATAGAATTTCTTCCCTGTTTAAACGGATGTTTGATTCCAACCAGTGATTCGGATAAACCAAGAACCAGGACACCATCAGGTTTTAAGTATTGTGCGACTTTATTCACAATGATTTCTTTTTTTGCTTCATCAAAATAGATCAGAACATTTCTAAGGAATATAACATCAAACTGTTTTTTAAACGGATAGTGATCAAGAAGATTTAAATAACGAAAAGCAATTAATCGTTTAACTTCATTTTTTACAGTAGCAAACTCACCATCTTTGGTGAAATATTGATTTAAGTCACCTTTGAGAATATTAGTTTTAATTTTATCTATTTTATAGGTGCCCTGCTCGGCGATTGATAACACTTTATTTGATATATCTGTGCCAAGTATTTTGAAATCTATTTTTTTAATATCAGGTAATGCATTTATAGCTGTAATTGCCATGCTGTAACCTTCTTCGCCCGTTGAAGATGCAGCACTCCATAGTCTGATATAATCTTCTTTCTGATCGCGGTCTTTTAAAAAATCTGTAAGAAACTGAAACGACTCAGGTTCACGAAAAAAGAAACTGAAATTAGTTGTTAATGAGTTGGTAAAAATAGTAAATAATGCACCGGTCTTGTCATTAACAAGGCTCTCAAAAAAATCTTCATAGGTTTTATATTCCTTATCATAACCAACAAATTTCGATAGTCGATTAATGACAAGGTATTTTTTATAGTCCTTTAATGTTATACCTGTTTTATCATAAAGATACTTTGTTATTTTTTTAAACATAGTATCTGATAATGTCAATTCCATTATAATTCCTTATTTCATTGTAATCTTTCTTAACTATAGTATACTATACTATTAAGAAAATAATTGCAAAAAATTGCAAATTCTATACATAAAATTTGATTTATTTGGAAAATTATCTGATAATTATTCATATATAAACTAACCGGAGCAAATGATATGACGGAAACCGATTTTAAAGGGGGCCTTGCAGATTTAAAAGATTTATTTGATAAATTTGAAAAAGGTGATCTTTTTACATTGTATGAAATAAAAGAAGGTCTCGATAAAATCATTAAATTCATACCAAAAAAAATAGAAAAACTTTTTGGCGATTATCTCGGGGTTATACGAAGTTTTTTTACCGTAGATGTCAGTATGGAAAATGTTGATGAATTTATTGATGCCGGTTATTCACTTGTTGTTTCAATTGATTCATATTATAAAGGTACGATAACACCAAAGGATTTTGAACAGGCTGTGATCGAAATAAAAAACAAAGCTAATGCTTTTGTCGATAAAAATGTTCTTCATAATGATAAAGAAATATATCCGGAAGGGTACTTTGATAATATTGTTGACGATGAAGATATGTTAATGAAATTTTGTGATGAATTACGGGAACATATGGATGAATCACAAATTACATTGATTGATTTGGAATTTGACAGCACGAATCAGGAGAATATTAACAAAGTTTTTAGAGCGTTTCATACCGCTAAAAGTTCCTCAGCATTTCTCGGTTTGAAAAACATTGAAGAAATTGCCCATAAAATGGAAGATATGCTTGTACTTGTCAGGGATAATAAATTGCAGGTTACAAAAGAATTAATCGATGTTATTTTTTATGGTATCAATTTTTTCAGGGAACTCACATCAATTATTGAAACTGAGAAGTATGTTAGAACTAAAATTATCAGCAGTTATAAGAATATAAATATTTACAGTTACATTGATATCATAAAAGAAATTCTAGGAAATTATCATGTTAAGAAATTAGGTGAAATTTTATTAGAAGAGGGCAAACTTGATAAGGAATTAATTGAAACCATTCTAAAAAAACAGAATCAGGATAAAAATAAAAAATTCGGGCAAATCGCTGTCGAAGAGAAAATAATTACAGAAGATGAATTACAACACGCTATGCAAAAACAAGCCGTACCTGTTAAAGTTAAAAGTGCTGTTTTTGTTAAAGTGTCAAATAATAAATTAAATGAATTAATAGATTTAGTTGGAGAACTCGTAATTAATCAATCGATGATGAGGCAGACAAAAACAGATAGCAGTAAAATAAATACTAATATGATATCATATGACACCTCATATACTCAGCTTGAGAAAATTACAACGAGTATAAAAAATATTGTTCTTTCTATGGGGATGGTGCCGGTTTCAGAAATATTCAATAAATTACGGGTGGTTATTAGAAATGCAGCAAATGAATTGAATAAAATGGTGAATGTGGAAATTGAAGGTGAATCGACCGAATTAGATAGAAATGTAATAGAAACTATTTATGATCCGTTAGTTCATATAGTTCGTAATGCTGTTGATCATGGTTTGGAAGATGCTGATGAAAGGGTCGCTGCCGGGAAGAATAATGTAGGTAAAATCAAAATTGAGGCTTTGCACAAAGGTAATAATATTGAAATAAAAATTATTGATGATGGTCATGGAATTGATCGTGACAGAGTATTGCAAAAAGCAATTGAAAAGGGGATGGTCTCTGCTGAAGATGCATCAAGGCTCGATGATAAGGAAATTTATAATTTTATGTTTTTACCGGGGTTTTCAACGGCAAAAACAGTTACAGAGTTATCCGGTAGAGGTGTTGGTCTTGATGTGGTAAAAAGAAATATCGATCAGATTCATGGAAAAGTTGAGATCCGGTCAGTTAAGGGGAAATATAGTCAGTTTATAATAAAGTTGCCTTTGACACTTGCAATTATTGATGGATTTGTTACTATTATAAATAATGTTAAGTACATTTTCCCATTCAATATTATTGAAGAAATAATTATTCCTGATGGTATTAATATAAGTAAAATGGAAGACGGTCAAATTATGCTTTATCTGCGCAATGGTTATATCCCTGTTATATTTGCCGGAAAAACCTTTGATGAAGATACATACAATACAGACTTGTCTACAATTTTAATTATTATAATAACATATCAGAATAAATATTATGGTATTGCTGTTGACGGTATTGCCGGTAAACAGGAAATTGTAATAAAGAATTTAAATCAGGCACTTAATAATTTACGGATTTTTTCCGGCGGTACTATTTTTGGTGATGGAACAATTGGTTTTGTTGTTGATATAGAAGAATTTATGGAAAAATCGAAAGATGTAATAGAAGAGTAATATGGAGGACCGGATATATGAAGATTTTTATAGTTGATGATTCAACCGTTGGTAGAGAAGTAATAAAAAAAGCTTTAGGAGTGTATGGCTATAATGATATTGAAGAAGCAAAAGACGGGGTTGATGCCCTTGAGCAAATTGAGTTAAAAAAACCTCTTGTAGATCTTTTTGTATTGGATATTAATATGCCTCGAATGGACGGGTTAACGCTTCTCGGGAAAATACGAACTATTTATAAAACAACACCTGTGGTTATGCTTACAACAGAAACTGATAAAGCAAAAATGGTAAAAGCAAAAGAATCCGGAGCAACAGGCTGGATAATTAAACCGTTTGATGCTGAAAAACTTGTAAAAGTTATTGAAATGGTTGTACCGAAAAAATAATTTGGATACATTGAGCCTCTTGTAAAACTATTTTTTCGATTTTTTGCAAGTGTTTCTATTGTAGAGTGTTTTTTTTCTCATTTTTCATAGTGTACATTCGATTGTCAGCAGTTTTAATTGCCTCTATGAGATTGTCACCTTTGTTTACGGTTTTTATACCAAATGAAAAATTAAGTTTGACTTCAGATTGTTCTTTGTTGAGTATCTCAAGGTTTTTAAATAATCTTTCTCTTATAATTTCTACTGCCTTTTCATCAGTGCAAGGAAGGAATACAACAAATTCGTCGCCACCAATTCGTGCAATCATATCATCGGTACGGAACTCTTTGAGTAGAAAATTGGACATTTTGCGGATTAATGTGTCACCGTATTCATGACCCTTTGTGTCATTTAAAGATTTCAGGCCATCAACATCGAACATAATAACCGATATTGGATATCGTCTGCCTGATGATAGTCGTTTAATTTCTTCATCAAAATATGTTCTGTTATATAAGCCGGTTAGTTGGTCATGGAAGCTCAAGTATTTGAATTTTTCTTCAATTTGTTTTCGATCAGTTACATCCCTGCCAACAAGAACACTTCCTCTCGGCTCATTAATTGATGTGTAAAACGGATAAATATTCATATCATAATATTTTATTTCATTATTTCTAAAGATTTTTACTTCAGTATTAAATTGTTTTTTTGTATTAAAAGCATCAACAAAATCTGCCCATAAGTAGAAATGCTCAATTGCTTTCGTTCCAATAATTGAATCAAGTTTTCGGTCAAGAAGGTTTTCAGCGGCTTCGTTAGCATCAATAATATTTGAATCTTTATCAAGTACGATTATCCCGTCACTTATTTTATCAAAAACAATATCGCGTGCTATTGGTTTGAAGTTGAGATAATTATATTTAACGAAGATGAGTAATATATAAAAAGCACTTAACAATAATGCCGGAGGTGTTAAATTATAAGGTATTATTTTTTTAAGTTCCGGATAGTAATTTATAATTATTGAGACAAAATTAGCTAAAACAGGAAATAAAACAGCTATTTTCATATATAATGTCAAATTTTTATAATAGTTAAATTTTGATTTATTATAAAAACAAAATATAGTAGTTCCGCCAATCAATACAATATAAGTATAAGTAAGATGAATCCAATACCAAACCCCGAAATGAGGAATAATTTCAAAATTAAAAATATATGATGGAAATAATATTGAGGAATTACCATCGAAAAAAAGGATCGATAAAGTAATGACCGGTTCGATAAATAAAAGGAAAATAACCCAATGTTTGAGCATTTTCAGTTTATTAGTAAATGAAAGTACAAATAGTAAAAATGATGGATATATTAATATTATACCAAAGTATTTTAATTTAAACCAGAAAAAAGCCTGTGCACTGTTTGTTGCAGAGATTTCAAATGAATAAAATAATAACCATAAAAAAGCACCAATGAGTGTAAAAAAAAATACGTTAGAGCCTGTTATTTTTGAATTAACAAGAATAAAAGTACATGAAAGAATAAGAAAAAAAATTGTTATACATATAATGAGGTATAAATAATAAATCAAATTGTGAACCTCTGTTAACTAATGGCCTTTTTTAGTTCAAAGTAATTTGAAAAACCTAAGAGATCAAAAACTTTTACAATTTCGTCTTTTACATTAATGATTAATAAATTGCACAGTAATGTATCTGCATTTGTTTTCAGATACGTAAATGCCCCAATACCTGACGACGAAATATACACTAAGTTTTCACAGTCTATAATGATTTTTGTTTTATCTTTTATAAATAAGTTAAGACGAACTTGAAAATCGTATGAATTACTCGAGTCAATTGAGCCTAATACATTTATGTAGAGTATTTCATCAGAATCAGTGAAGAACGTGAAAGATAGTTTTTTATTGATTATAACTTTGTTCATTATTTCCCCAAATAATAATTCTGTTATTAAATAATTAAATCTATTTTACCCAATAAATTTTATTATATACTTAAATATGATTAAATAATATAACTATTTTGTCAATCACTTATAGAAAAAAACTTAAATTTATTAAAATATTATATTTTATATTGAGCTATTGCTGATTCAAGTTTATTTATATCATCAAATGATGTTTTTGAATTTTCTTTTATTTGAAGAAATGATTCAATAAGTTCTTTGATTCCTTCTGTTTTATTATGTTCATTATCAGATATTTTTCGAGTATCTGCATTAATTATATCGATCGATTGTTTTAATTGTTCAATTTGATTGTGTTGAGTTATTGTATCTTTTTTAATATCAATTGATGCGTTAAGTAAATCATCAATTTTTGCTATATTTTCTCGAGCAGATTCAATTTGTTTCGTGGATTGGGCGGATATTCCGGTAATCATCGTCGTAATAGAATTTGTCTTCTCGTGCATAGCAGTAAATGTTGATGATAAGTCTTTAAATATTTCTTCACCATTGATAATTTTATCTGAAATCTCATCTATAAGTGATGAAATCATTTTTGCTGAACTTGCCGTATTTTGTGATAATTTTCTAATTTCTGAGGCAACTACAGCAAAACCTTTACCTTGTTCTCCTGCATGAGCAGCTTCTATTGAAGCATTCATTGATAAAAGGTTTGTTCTATCAGCAATATCAGAAATGATTTTTACGATATTTTGTACTTTTTTACCTGTTTCACTTATTTCAGAAATAGAATTTGTAGCCATTGATATGTTGTAATTGCTTTTTTGAAAAGCATCCTGTAGTTTATTAAATTCCTTATCAACCGATATCGTTAAATTTAAAACATTTTCAAATGATGTTATCATTGTTTTTAGTGAATTAGATGTTGTCTCTATTTTTGATGCCTGATTATTATTTTTATCAATTGATGTTTTGGTAATTTGAATAATTGAATTAACACTTGAAACCATATTTTCAATGTTTGTTATTTGAATTTTTATTTCTTTTTCAGTTAATAATATATTAGATTCAATTTCAACCGCTCTCTCATGTGATTTATTAATTGTGCCATGCATTAAATTTCCTGATTGAGAAACTTGCATTGTTAATTGTTTTATTTTAACAAATGTAGAAAATAACCTGTCTATGAGAACATTTATTTTACTTGTAATTAACCCGATATCATCAAAATTGGTTAGAATTACTTTATCAGAAAGGTTCAGTTCTTCCCGAATCATGTGGTTTAACTGAAGCAATAAATTTTTAAGATAAGACAGTGACTCGAAAATTATAATAAAAGCTATTAAACAGATAAGAAAAAATAACATTATATTAATAAGAACAATGTTATTTATTGATTCTTTTAACAGGTTTTTTGAACTGTAACTTATAAAAAGAAGAATGTTTATAATAATCGGAAAAGATAATAATGCAGCTATAGGGAAAAATAATCTTTTTAATATTGTTGTTGTTCTTGTTTCGTTTTGATTAATTGTGAAGATTTTAAATTTCACTTTTGCTTCAATAAGAAACCAGTTTAAAATTCGTGCTGTGATAAACCCGTTTATTATACCCCAGCAAATAGCTATGAGTAATCTGAATGTTAATTCCTGAGAATCAATAGCGATTCCTTTCAGGAATAATGGCAAGTAATTGATTGTAACACCGATTAAGTAAGAGAATGAACCGATTATAAAAAGAAATGGTGGAATCTTATCTATTGAACGGATACCTTTTTTTATTTCACTATCAGATAAAGTAATGTTGTTATCAATTTTTTTTATTACTTTTTCAGCTGGTTTATAAATAAGATAAACAAAATATGTAGATAAAGGGCCGAGAGTAAACACATTAACAACAAGTTTTTTTATAAAATGAATAGTCTGTTCTTTAGTGTATAAAACAATAAGAGGAACGAATATTCCATATAAAAAAATTGCCCCTGCGATACTGATAAAAGTTGCTAAAACAATTTTTAATGTTAAATAATTTTTTTTTTCCATGACAGAATTATATGCAGTAAAAATTAAAAGTCAAATTTTTTTCTTAAAAAAATGCTTTAAATAATATATGTAAACCAATTCCGATAATAATAAGTCCGCCTGTTATTTCCGACCATTTTCCCATGAAATTTCCGACCAGTTTCCCAATAAAAACACCTGAAAATGATAATATCAAAGTAATCACGCCGATTATCGAAACTGAAATAATCAGAGGAACTCTGAGTATTCCTATTGTAATTCCTGCTGCAAGTGCATCTATAGATGTTGCAATTGCAACAATGAATAAATGTTTACCTTTGGATATGTCGTAAATATCACAATCTTCTTTAACCTCAAAAGCCTCAATTATCATTTTTAAACCGACTATAAACAGAAGAACGCATGCAATAACCGGACTGATTTTTTCCATTGACTTGCCGATTGCATGACCGCCAAACCACCCGATTAATGGCATGAGCGCTTGAAATAGTGCAGTTACTACAGCTAAACGTATGGCACTCCAGAAATTAGCCTTTCTATAGCAGACGCCAAACCCGACGCAAACAGAAAATGCATCCATTGCTAAGGCAAAACCAAGCAGAATAACAGATAGTAAACCGGTTGTCATAATAAATCCCCCGGTGATTTATAGTATTTCATGGTTAAAAAGTAAAGTTATTGTTTTGGAAAGGTTAGTGTGTAATATAAGGTCACTAAAAATTGTAGTGACCTTATATTATATTTAGTATTATAGAGTAATTGAGCCTGAAACTTTTTTTACGGTATTCGTATCATAGTTAATTTCAAATAGCTTAGCATCCTGTACTAAATCTTCATCCCAGATAGAAATATACCATTCACCGGAATCTGCATTTTTTGTTGCATATCCGATTGAATTGAGCCAGAAATCGTCAGTTGCATTTGTTGCATTGTCATTTGCAAATGATGAAGTGATAACAAGTTCTGTTGCATTTCCTGTGTAGTTTAATGTATATGATGAAGCATATTCAGTTTCATATTCATTATAATTATCATCATATTCACCGGCATCAAAAGAGTCATATTCGCCTGAATCGGTATATTTAATTCCGTCAAAACTGTATTGTGAACCGGTTAAATCACCTGTGCCATTAAATGTTTCTTTCCAATAGGCTTTTGTAGTTGAATCATCGTATGTTGTGTTTATATAGCCACCGTCATCATCGGCTAAACCTTTAACAAGGTATGAGTAATCCATTGAGCCCATATTTGATGTAACACTGTAATCAACAAGAACACCGTTTTTAATACCTGTTTCCTGTGCACTAATAACATTTTTCATGTTGGTTGTGCCCATTGTAAAATCAATTTGAATACTGCTTTTTGGTAATGCTGCTGTAGCGTCATATGCAAATTTAACTGAATAGTTTAAATCTTCAGGCATTGAATCTGATGTAGTTTTAAAATTTGAATAAATAAAAATTTTATTTTTTGTAAGATTCCATTTGATTGTCATTTCCATTTTTATTTGCATTTGCGTTTCTATATCTTCCTGAGTCCTATTCATTGATACGATGTAATTATATCCGTCTGCAGGCGAGGCGTATTTTGTAATTGTCATTGCAGGACATGGAATTTCAGTTCCAATGGTTTTTTTCATTTCTTCTTCCAACCCTTCTATATCTTCACCCCATTCCTGACATGACTCAAGGATTTTATTAACTATTTCTTCGGTATATATTATTTTGAAATCACCTTCTTTAATGGAATATGGTGTATCATTAACTATTTTATTTTCTATTGATGCTAATACAATATCGATAAAGATAAAATACATATCAAATTGTTTCGCATACGTTTTAATACTTTTTACACCATCTTTTAAAGTTTTATAACCTGAACTTTGACTCGTTTCACCTCGTGTAGATTGAACCAGCGGTGTATCTTTAGTTGCAGTTAAACTGGCAGGAAATGTAACAACAAAATTGGGTGGTGCAATTTTATTCTGATAAGTCTTTTTTGTTTCCTGAGTTGCCGATGGCGTTGCTGTTGTTCCGTCATCAAGATTACACCCTGTAGAAACAAACATTGTAATAAAAGAAATAAACATAATTGGCAGAAATCGAGCTATAATTTTTAACATGAAAAATCCTCCTATCGTTGTAATATAGAACAATTTCGAAAAAAAACAATACTTTGTGTTTTTAATTATTTCACTCATTGACAAGGTGTGTAAAATACTTTATAACCGTTAACCATATTGTAGTTTAAGGTTAACACAAATGAATAAAAAAGAAATTTTAGAAATTGATAAAAAGTATATATGGCATCCGTTTACTCAGCAGAGTGATTATGAGGACTATGATCCGCCGGTAATTGTCAGAGGAAAAAATCAGTTTTTATATGATGTTAATGGTCATAAATATTATGACACAATAGCATCATGGTGGACTTCAACAATCGGACATTGTAATAGTAAAATAAACAAAGGCATTATAAAACAGCTGAAATTATTGGATCATGTCAATTTTTCAGGTTTTACTCATCCTTACGCTGTAGAACTGACCCGTGAAGTTGTCTCATTAATGCCTCCAGGGTTAAGTCGTGTTTTTTTCTCTGATAATGGTTCAACAGCTGTTGAAGCTGCTTTAAAAATTTCATTTCAGTATTACAAAAATAAAGGGATTCAGGGCAAAACAGCATTTGTAAAATTTAAAAATGCCTATCACGGAGATACAATCGGGGCTGTTAGTGTCGGGGGTATTGAGGGGATTCATGATGTTTTTAATGAATTGCAATTTAAATCATACATAACCGAGGCGCCTGTTTGTTATCAATGCCGGTATAGAAAATCATCATACACTTTTGATGCTGAAAATACCGGCTGTTCTTTTGAATGTTTTGCATCGATAGAAAAAACTATTCAGGAAAACCATGAAAAAATTGCTGCAGTTATCATTGAACCTTTATTGCAGGCAGCCGGCAAAATGAGTGTTTATCCAAAAGAGTATCTTCAGAAGTTACGATGTTTAACTGAAAAATTTAATGTATTATTAATATTTGATGAAGTAGCAACGGGGTTCGGGCGTGTCGGAACATTTTTTGCAATGGAGAGGGCTTGTGTAACCCCGGATATTATTACAGTCAGTAAAGGATTAACCGGAGGCTATTTGCCATTAGCATTAACGGTATGTCAGGAGTCATTATATCAGTCATTTCATGGAATGTATAATGAGGGAAAAACATTTTTACATGGTCATAGTTATACTGCAAATCCAATATGCTGTGCTGCTGCTATTGCAAATCTTAAAGAAATGCGAAGATTGCAATTACCACAATCAAAATGCAGTACTATTGATTATTTTCAGATGAAAATAAGAGATTTTCAGCAGTATGATTTTATTGGAGATATACGGTACATCGGTTTGGTTGGTGCAGTTGATATTGTTAAATCACGAAAATCCCGCCATAAATTTGATGATAAAGAAAGAACCGGATTCAAAATATACAAGGAATCTTTAAAAAATAATATCGTATTACGATCTTTAGGAGATACCGTTTACTGGTTTTTACCTTTTTCAATGAGTATCAAAGATATTGATATCATAATGGAGCGGACTTTAAAAAGTATTCGTGCGGTGATATCAGATGAATAGTAAATATGAATGTTATATATCGGATGAAATTGAAAAACTTACATCAAAGTCACGATTTAGAACTCTGCAAAAAAATAGTGAATATAGAGTCAATTTGTCATCCAATGATTATTTATCAATCGCTAAAAATCAATCATTTATAGAAGAGTTTAATCATACCGTTACAAAAAAAGATTATTATACTTCGTCTTCTTCACGGCTTCTAACCGGTAATTCATTATATTATGAACTTGTCGAAGAACAGCTTAATGTTTTATTTGGTAAGCAAAGCCTTGTATTTAATTCAGGGTATCACGCCAATCTTGGTATTATTCCGGCTGTGGCGGGTAGAAAAGATATTATATTTTCTGACCGTTTAAATCATGCAAGTATTATTGACGGATGTTTATTGTCAGGTGCAACAATAGTCCGTTTCAGACATTGTGATTATCAGCATTTGGAAGAATTACTGATTGAAAAAAGAGAACACTATAACCATTGTTTTATTATTTCCGAATCGCTTTTTAGTATGGATGGAGATTGTGCTGATGTTACAAAACTGGTTGAATTGAAAAATAAGTATGATGCAGTTTTGTATATAGATGAAGCTCATTCGTTTGGCGTTTATGGTGAAAGCGGGGCGGGTATTTGTGCAATGAATAATATGGTGTCTGAAGTTGATATTATTGTTGGTACATTTGGTAAGGCTGCAGGTTCACTTGGAGCATTTGCTATAATTTCACCATTAATGAGGGAATTTCTTATTAATAAGGCACGGTCGTTGATTTACTCAACAGCATTACCACCGCTTATACTGAAATGGACATTGTTTATTCTTGAAAAATTCAGTGATTTAACAGATGTGCGAAATGATTTAATTGATAAAGGTATATTTTTTCGTGATTGTATGATTAAATCGGGGCTTCAAACATCTTCTGATTCATTTATTATCCCCATACACATTGGTGAAGATCAAAAAACAATAGAGATTTCTGATATTTGTAAGAACGCCGGTTTTTATATACTACCGATACGTCCACCGACAGTTCCCGAGGGAAAGGCGAGGTTACGGATTTCATTAAACACTTCAGTCAGTTATGATGATTTAGAAAAACTTACTAAACTGATAGCCGGAGCGATGGTATGAAAATAAAACACATATGTGCAGGTGGACAAAAAGACAGTCTTCTCATATTTTTTTGCGGTTTTGCTTTGCATCCTGATTCGTTTACCTTTTTAAAAACCGGGAAATCAGATGTCCTTTTTATATATCACTATCAGTCTGTTCACTATGAAAAAATTGAAGAAATAGCAGCAGATTATAATGAATTAAAAGTAACAGGATATTCATTCGGATGTTTTATCGCAGCACATTTTATTGAAACAGCTTCAAATCTGATACGGAACAGGATAAAAAAATATACAATTATTAATGGCACATATGTGCCTCTATCAAAACAATATGGAATACCGGAAAAAATATTTGAGTTAACAGTCAAAAACATTGAATCAAATGGAATCCGTGGCTTTTTTACAAATATTTTTGATAATGAAAATGATAAAAATCGATTTCTACAAACAGCAGAGCAACCATATAGAACATATTGTGAAGAATTAGTATTTTTTAAACACCTTTTTCAGACGATTCAATTAAAAAATGTTGTACCTGACATTGCAATAATCAGCACTAATGATCGAATATTCAGTATGAAAAATCAGCTATCCTACTGGTCTTTTCAAAATGTAAAAATACAACACGTGGATACCGGACATTTTCCTTTTTATAGTTTTCAATCCTGGGACGAATTATGAATAAAACATTAATCTCCAGTCGTTTTAATAAATCGTTCATCACCTATGATAAACAGGCTGTAATTCAGTTCAAAACTGCACAGAAAATGATTTTTGAACTTAAAAAACAAAACAGAGAGTTTGCAACAATATTCGAAATCGGTGCAGGAACCGGAATACTGACAGGCTTAATTTATAATGAATTGAAACCGGAATATTTGTATGTCAATGATATATGTGAAAACTCAAAAGTTGTCATTGAAAGCCGGTTTGCTGTAACAAAGTTTATTCAGGGTGATATTGAATCAGCTGAAGTCCCCGGGCAATGCAGTTTAATTATTTCAAATGCAGTTTTTCAATGGCTTGATGATTTGCCAAAGTTATTTGAAAAATTATCAAATTCATTAACTAATGACGGGATATTCGCATTTTCAACTTTTGGAGTACGCAATTATAATGAAGTCAGATACTTTGGATATGGTTTAGATAGTTATATTGAAATAGCCGTAATGACTGAATATTTACAACCTTTTTTTGATGTCATTTCAATTTCCGAGTCAATTGAAACAATGTGGTTTAATTCATCAGGTGATGTTTTTAAACATATAAGTGCAACCGGAGTTAATGGAATTTCTCAACCAGTTTCTTTCGCTGCAATGAAGGCAATGCTTAAAGAGTATGAAAAGAAATTCAGTCTGAATGAAAAAATACCGCTAACATATCATCCCCAGATTTTTATTGTAAGGAAGAAAAAATGCCCGTAATTTTTATAACAGGAATTGATACCGGAATTGGTAAAACTATACAAACAGGACTTCTTGCAAAAAAATTATCAGATTCAGGTAAAACGGTAATTACGATAAAACCGGTACAAACCGGATGCAGGGGAATTGCAGAAGATATTATTATTCACAGAAAAATTATGGGTATTGTTTTAACAGATGATGATAATCGTGGTGAAACTGCCCCGTATGTTTTTGAATATCCGGCCTCCTCTCATCTATCATCACAATTAGCAGGGGTTACAATTGATATTGATGTGATTGACGCAACAATTGAAAAGTTTTTACAGAAGTATGAATATGTATTAGTCGAAGGAAGCGGGGGGATTACATCACCGATCAATAATGATATTAATTGGGGCGATTTTATTCGAATGAGAGGGTATGATACTATTCTTGTGAGCGGATTTCGTCTTGGCAGTATAAATCACACCGTTTTATCAATTGAATATTGCATCAGTAACAGTATTAATATAATAGAAGTAATTTTAAATAATTACCCGGAACAGGATGGTATTATCGCAGAATCAACATCCAGATATTTACAGGAAAGGTATAAAACAATTAAATTCCGGGTCGGAGAATACTATAAAAATAAGGAGTAACAATGAATAACCGGTATGAGAATCTAATTGAAAAAAGTTTGCATGGAGGAGAAATTATCAGAGATGACATTCAATGGATAATGGAATCAGAAGATGTTGAACTTCTTCCTTTATTATATGCTGCATTTAAAGTCCGTGAAAAGTATTTTGGAAAGAATGTGAAAATCCATATTTTGAATAATGTAAAAAGTGGTAATTGTTCAGAAAATTGTCATTATTGTGCTCAGTCACATGAGGCTGATAATGAAATAGAAAAATATCCTGTGAAAACGAGGGAAGAAATTATACAGGGGGCTTGCGATGCGACTAATGGCGGGGCGTTTCGATATTGTATGGTTTTTTCAGGCAGCCGTCAGAGTCCTGCGAATATCGATTTTATTTGTGATGTTGTTAGTGAAATTAAAGAAAAATATTCAATTGAAACCTGTGTTTCTGCCGGATTTATTGAAGAGGGCGATATTATCAGGTTGAAACAGGCAGGCGTTGACAGGTATAACCATAATCTCAATACCAGTGAATTTCATTATGGGCAGATATGTACAAGTCATTCCTATAAGGACAGGTATAATACAATTGTTATGGCACACAAATACGGACTTGATATCTGCAGCGGAATAATTGCCGGAATGGGTGAGTCATTAGACGATATATTTTCTATTATAAGGGATTTAAAGGCGGTGAAAGTTAAGTCAGTTCCTGTTAACTTTTTTATACCAATTGAGGGACATCGGATTTCACAGTATCAGACATTAACACCTGAATATTGTCTTAAACTTTTGTCTGTTTTCAGATTTGCATTACCGGATGTAGAAATCAGATGTGCAGGCGGGCGGGAATATCATTTACGTTCTATGCAGGCATTATCATTGTATCCGGCAAATTCAATTTTTGCACAGGGGTATTTGACAACCGGCGGGGATGGTATTGATGAAGCAAAACGAATGGTAACTGACGCAGGTTTTACAGTCGAACTATCAGATTGATAATCAGGCCGCTTTTTTCGCTATAAATGTTAAAAAATGTATATTATACTTGATAACTTCCTGTTATCTCTGGTATAGTCTTAATTCATACTATTTTAATTACATATAGAGGTAGCATATGAATTTACAAAAATTGATTGCATTATTTATTGTGAGTTGTTTTACGCTAAACGCACAGGTGATTGATGAAAAACCGTCAATTACATTTAATGTTGTTGTGGAAAAAGAAATTGAAGCAAGTGTATTGATTCTCAATTTGAAAATAGAAAAGAAAGATAAGGATTTTAAGAATGGTTCAGCCGAGGTTTCAAAAGCGATTACGAAACTTACCCAGGCGTTATTAAAAGCAGGATTAAAGGAAAATGAAATTATAACTGATAAGTTTAATCTTATTCCCGATACAACCTGGTGGAATAGTAAAGAATACACTGTTAAAACGATTATTAAAGCAAAAATTACGAATAAAGAGCTTATTTATCCGGTTTTTACTGTTGCCGGTTCTATTGACCCGCTTGTTTCAATTGAAGGATTTGATTATGATTATGGTAATCTTGACACGGTTAAAAATGATTTGATACAAGTTGCCGGTGAGAAAGCACAATTATATAGATTGTCGTATGAGAAGAGTTTTGGTGTTAAACTTTCCGTTTTTAGTGTTTCGGTTAATGATGAATTGAATGAAGCTCAAAATGTGTACAAAAATTATAGCCTGGCAAATGTTAGAATGGATTCAAGCATGAATGATGCCCCGCACATTGCTCAACTTCCGGTAAAAAAAATGAGAATGTCGTTTTTTATGCGATATTTGATTGGGAAATAATAAATTATAAATAAAGAAGGTTACTATGGGTAATATCAACAAATGTCCGGAATGTAATTGTGAAAACACCTATCAGGATGTAAATCTATGGGTTTGCCCAGAGTGTTTTCATGAGTTTGATCCGTCTTTGTCTGTAAAAGCGGATGATGATGAAACTCAGGACGCTCCAGTTCTTGATTCAAATGGAAATGTTCTGAATGACGGAGATTCTGTTTCGGTTATCAAAGATTTGAAAGTTAAAGGCTCTTTATCAGGGATAAAAGCCGGAACAAAAGTTAAAAACATACACTTAGTTGACAGTAAAGACGGTCATAATATTTCATGTAAAATCGATGGTTTTGGTGCGATGTATTTGAAGTCGGAATTTGTTAAAAAAGCATAATTAGAAAAACACCGGGCTTATAAACCCGGTGTTTGAATATTTTAAAACTACCTGAGAGTCAACGACTGGTTAAAAAGCCAGTCAAATAAAGCCTCGTCTTTATAGCATGGACCGGGGTCATGCCCGACACCCTGATATTCACTATATTTGACAATATCAACGCCGTCTTTACGAAGCGTTTTTGTTTCGCGGGAAAAACCGGTACTATTGTCTGTTGTAATAGTTTCAATTGCACCTGAGTTTGTCGTATGATTTTTTAGTTTTGTATATGTTTCTCGAGCAACATCAACTCGCACCTGGGTATCATTAAGACCAATATGATACCAGATGGACGTTTTTGATACGGCCTGGTCTGCTAATGTTGACTCACTTTGGCCGGCAACGCGAATAATTGCTGCAAAAAGTTTTTCTTTTGACAGCATCCCCCGAACAACTTTGAAACTGCCTGAACCACCCATGGAAAAATCGGTAAGATAGATGCGGTTTGTATCAATACGATAGTTTGATTTAACTGCATTGTCTATTAGTTCAGCAAGAAAAGCACCATCAGTTTCAGACGATTTATTATTGAAATCAAGAAAAAATGCAGGATATTTTTTACCGGCTTTCTGACTGACTGTCGTACCTTCGCCCCAGCTTCCGACTACCACAAGCGGGTAATTGCGGGTTGCATTTGTTGTTCGTGCATAGCCCCAGGGGGTTGTCAGAGTTATTTCCTGTATAGTTTCAGTTACCGGTGCATCAGTTTCAGTAAAGGTTTCCGCCGGGTTAAAGAGAGTTTTAGCATTTGCTGGTGTTTCATTGCTTATTTGTTCGGTACATGATGAGAGAGACAATGTGATAAGAACAAGTGCGGTTTGTAAAAATTTAAGTGTATTTTTCATAGGTGTCCTTTTTTTTCATAAATATTTTTATAATACTCTAATTTCAAAAGAAAAGTTAACTTTTCTTCTATAATTCAAAGCAATATCATTTCGAGTGATATGTTTTTTATAATAAATAATACTATCAATAATCGACACTGTCCATAGAATAAGTGAAACTGAAATGCCGCCTGTTAATAATCCGTAAAAGATATAATCCATTCCATTATAAATATTCTGCTGTATTATTTCTGCTTCAGCCTGATCTGTTGAATTACTTCGGCGATATTCCTCTGCTTTAACCAGATAGTAATTATAATAGTACATAGTTGAAGCAATCGGAGCGCTTATCATAGTCAGCGTTGCAATAGAAAAAAATGCTATGTAAACAGACGATTTTACGTATTGTTTTGTATAAATAGCAATTCCTGATGGGGCAAAACAAAGGGGAAATAAGTTTTTATCAATTGCGGTTAATTTTTCCGGTTTTGTATATTCTTCTTTCGGAACTTCCTGGTATGAGCTGATACCTGTTTCAATTTTTTTGTCAGTGCATACTTCTATTATTTGTATGGCAATTTTTTCGATAGTGTTAAATGAGAGAATACCTCCGGCTCCTGACATCATTTCGTTGTGAATAACAGTTCCTTTTTGCACATCAGTGATATAAAAACGTATAAAGATTTCATCATTCTCAACGTAATATTCACCGGAAATAATTTTTTCAATGCCGAAAGTGGCAGCGGTAATTATGCTTTGATTTACCGCTTGTTTATTATTTATACAATATTCTTTGTATGCGGTGTCAATACTATAACCGTTTGAAAATGTAAGATACCCTGTGAGAGAATTCTGAATTAACTCATCATAAAAATTGTATTCCTCTGAACTTTTGTTTTCAAATGGAAAAAGTGCGATTTTTTTCTCTGAATAGATTGAAACGGGAAAAATGAAAAAGAAAAATGTAATTACTGATAACCGGAGTAACATTTTCATTAGGTGTCCATTATTCAATACCCATAATCTCTATATCACCATTTCTGCTTCCTGCAAATAATTTATTATCGAAATAGTGGATTTTTGTAACAGGTGAAACCAATGTTGTGTTTAGTTTTTTTGTTATACTAAGATCTTTTTTGTTGATAATGTATATTGTCGCCAGAGAGTCAGTTATTGCGATTGATTCCGGAAGTAAAGTAAAAACGCCTTGATTGATAGCATTACGTTTGTTATTTGCAATCAGAATACTGTGTATTACACTGAAATCTTTTGGATGTATAGAATAGAATGTTCCGTTTTCATCTGTTGTATAGATAACTCCATTTTCAATAACCGGTTGTGATGTTATAATAAAAGGCATACGCGTTTTTATCAGAATCTTTCCTGACATATCAAGTTTATACATATTTCCCTGAAGATCTGTGGTGATAATGGTATTTTCATGGAGAATTGCTTTGAAAACTGACCGGTCAGACAGTTGATATTTCCATTGTGGTTTACCATCCCGTGAAAATAAACCTATAGTTTTATCGGCAATTGAAGTGATAATGAAATTATTATCTGAAACTATCGGGGAAAGTGGTTCTGTAATGGTAATAAACGGTTTTGATTCAACAGTTTTCTTTTGAAAATTAAAAAGATAAATTCCCTTATTTAAAGGTAAATAAACATCAGATTCAATAACAGAAATGGTATTACCAAAAAGTATCGCGCCATCCATGATAATTTGTGAGGTTTCATTACCATTTTTCATGTTGAGTGTAATAAACTTTTTATCCGTTGAAGAAATAAAAAGTGAATTGTTGAATATCACCGGTAATGACATAAAGCGGATGCCTGTTGTATTACCGTATATTTTCTTCCATATTGTAGAACCATTTGTATCAAGCATTGTAATGTGAGATTCAGATTGAGCAATTATTGTATTTTGATACGGTATAAAACCAAGAATTGCATTGTTTTTTTCGTTGCTGCCGTTTTTTATGATTTTTCTAAAAGGTGATTTTTCTGAAATGGGACTATTCTGTATATTTGTTTTGGGAATTTCAGCAATTTTTATCATACTATCGGTTATAAACCCATTTAAATCTGCTTTTATCACTTCACCGGCGTGTATTCGTATTATATCGCGGGATATTTTATGGGTGATTGACAGAACACCTTCTGTAAGTGTGACCGTTGAGAGAGAGGGCGCTTTATGATTAACTTCAAATTGTGTTCCGATTACTTCAATAATTAAGAGAGGTGTATTAACATAAAATGGTATGTTATTTTTCTTATGTATTTGAAAAGTTGCCGTTCCTTTTTCAACTGCAACCTTGTAATGACCGGTTTTCGTTTCTATTGAGTCTATACGAATCTCTGTTTCATTGTTTATTGTAATAATTCCTCTTTCGTTGAGGTCTAATGAACATTCTGATATTTTGCCGGTGAAAATTATATCGTCTTTTTTGATAGAGGTTGTGGATGAAATCAATCGGGTATTATTTTCTCTGACATAATATACCTGATTATTAATTGATGAAATTGATACCGGATTATTCACCAAAGATATTTTCTGATAGATAAAAGTGACTATAAAAAACAATAATGATACTGAAATAATTGCCGGAATTGTTCGAAATATGAAGTGAAAGTGGCTGTATGTATCGGTTTTTTTATAAGCACCATTACGGATTCTGGATAAAAAAGTGTAATCTGTCTTTTCTGATGGATTTTCACTACTTTTTCCGGTGATATATTTTTCAAAATCGTTTTCAGATATATTTTCATACCATTTTTTCATATTCACCCCTATCGCTCCATTATGGATTTTATTTCTTTCTTTAATGTGTTTCTTGCTCTATATAAAAGCCCTTCAGTTTCACGCTCATTTTTCATTATAATGGTACTGATTTCCAGTACAGATTTTTTTTCAATATATTTTAATGTCAGAACCTGTTTGTACATATCTTTAAGATTTTCCATGGCACAATTAAACGCCAGCTCCTTTTCCTGTTCAATAACAATTCCGGGTGAAGTATCTTCCTGATATTCTGTATGGGTCATTATCAGCATGTTATTTATTTTCTCATCACGGATATTTTTTCTGACAAAATCAATATACCGTCTGTGAGCTATTTTTATAAGCCATGACCGTATATTGGTGTTATTTTTGAGAGTTCCCACAGAGCTCAATGCAGAGTGAAATGTTTCACTGAATATATCTTCTGCAAGTTCTTTATTACCGCGGGTTTTTAAAAAGATGAAGCGAAATATATTCGATTTATAATCAATGTATAATTTCTCAAGCATGGCAGTATCCCCGTTTTTTAACTTTTCAAAATCATCGTTACTCCAGCCGATTATTGCCATTAAAATAAACATTACTGATGTCTCCATTTTAATATCGTTTTGTTTTGTTATATCACACGAAAAAACATTTTTAATACGATTTTTACAATAACAGGAATATACTCAAAAAGCAATCTATAGTTAAATGTCTTAAAATATGCACGGTGAGGGTAAGTGAAGATCGTTCGAAATAGGTTTATACCGGAAAGATTGACATTTACTGATAGTACTCAATTGCTCCCGGGTCGCTTTGGGGTCTATCATCAGAATCCCCGTCAAAAATTCTTTGTTTTCTAAAATAGTCATATATATATTGTTTATCATTAGTCCCTTTATCGATAATTTCAGAAGCACTAACCGGTGTGTAATCTTTAGCCGTTACCGGTGCCATGAGTGAAAATATCTGACTTTTTCCTGCAAAATTAGTAAATGATGAATTATTCTGTCCATCATCATCAACAGACTGATAACTGATAGAATTGGGGAAATAGAAAACATTGTTAAAAACAACATTGTTTCCCGATTCGATACCGAATTGATTATAAAAAATAACACCGGTTACAATACTATTCTCATCATTAACTGATGTGCAGGAAAATGTATTATGATAGATTTGTATGTTTGATGGGGAATTTAAAACAATACCGTTATTCGATATTGTAATGGCTGTTTTTATTGTTGAAAGTGAGTAGTCTCCGATATTATTTCTTACGGTTATATTTTTACCATTGATACTTATAAGATTGTTTGTATAACTTCTGCTTACGATATGATTATTTTCAATCAGACAGTTTTGAATTATTTCATACGATGTATTATCGCCGGGTGAAAGAGTTATAATATTTCGTGCATTGGATGTTATCACATTATCCGATATTATAATATGAGATGAAATCCGCTGGTCGTTGCTGAATTGTGTTGTTTTAATCGATGTATTTGCAAAAATTGCTAATGTACCATTATTAGCACCTGATGAATTAATTATATTATGCTGAATTAAACCTTTGTTAAGATAAGTAAATACAATCTCAGCAGCATTATTGTCATCTGAAATGGTATTTCCAATAAGACTTATATAATTACCGCCACAATATAATTCAAACGAATTATTAAAGTGGTTAAAAGTACATTCTGCAATTGTTATCATTTCATGGGGAGGTGTTTTAAAATAGTCTGTTGTATCGGTAGAAAAGAATAATTCTCCCTGTTGATTATTGAAATCAAGTCGGTATAAAAGAAGTTCTTTAATGTTCAGTCCGCTGTCAAAAACTCTACCTGTTGTTTTTTGAAATTGAAGGTCAGCTATTCGCCAATCTTTTGTTGCGTTATTCATTGAAGTGAAATAAAAAAGATACCCTGTATTACTTGAGATTATTAACGGTTTTTCGCCACTGCCGTATGCACCGATATGTCCCGGTCCTTCACTATCGAGTGAAAACTGTGACGAAGAGGTAAATGTTTTTCCCCGATGAAAAAGTATTCTTTTTCCTTTTTGGATATAAGGGAAGGCTGCATCAAAACTGTTTGTAACTATGTTAATTGAACCGGGCGGGGATTCTGAGAAATCGCCATCGGGATCAAAGCATATTGTATTGTCACCGGAAAATACAATATCAGGGTTAGTCACCGTGATAATTTTTTCTGAATTGATCGTTGTTCCATCCGGTTGTATTGCTTTAACCGTTACGTGATAAACACCCGGATTGTCAAATATATGAACAGCAAGCGGCCCGTAACTGCTATTTCTGCTTTGTGCGGTACTCGTAAAAACACCTGAATTAACATCATCAAAATCCCATAAAATACTGTAATTTTCAAATGCCGGATTATAGAAATTCTCACGATCTTCGCTTGTATCCGGTGTGATTTCTTTTATTCCAAAAAATACAGAAAGAGGAGCAACACCGGTATCGGTATTAGTGTCTATCGTAAAGTTTTTATATGATGAGAGATCTACTCTCGGTAGAATACCCGAACATGATGATAATAGAAAAAATGTCAGTGAGTAGAAGATTGCCGTTTTTTTTATATAATAGTGCAAAGAATATAACCCCCGCTAATACATCATAAAAAATAATAACAAAATCCGGATTTAAAACCATTTTCATCAGCATCAATAAATGGTTGTAATGAAACTTTTTTTTGTTCTTTTTTTAAGTATTTTAAAAGGAAAAAATCTCGGAACATTTTTTAAATATTCTTCGTAAGATTTTCCAAATCTTATAATTAGTTCCGGCTCTTCAATGAATTTAGCGTTAAAATATAAAATTATTGTATAAAGTGCAGTTATAATAAAAAGGGAAATTGAATAGTAAACTATTGATTCTCCAAGTAAAACAATTGTCCCGCCTAATGCCATCAGATTTCTGACAAATTTATAGGGTCCTTTTATTACAAATTCTTTAGGAGGCAGTGTTGGATTTGGAGTCCCTTTACCAAATTTCTTAAACAGAAATATTGTATACAATATTAAACTCAAACCACATAAACCAATAAATATACCTGCAATTAAGAAATAAACATTTGTTGTAATAATATAATTTTGTTTTAAAAAATATGTATCACATAATTTTGCTACCAATGGTGAAATTACTAAAATTGCTGTCGGAACAATTATATACGTCATAATTTCAACTATTTTATCCTTTTTTGTCATATCATAATCTCCACAATTTAATTAAGATAAATACTCAGGAAAATACTGAGCCTCTTGCAAAAATACTTTTTTTATCTCGAATTTTTGCATGAGGCTACCCTGGCTGCATGGTCGAGCAGCTGTACTCAGCGACCAGACTCTAACTCAATTATATTGCGTATGGCGGGAGCAAAAACAATGTACTCATTTTTTGCAACAGCTTCTACTTTAAACGATTTTATTTACAAAATCAAACAAGAAAAAATAAAAGTTTAAAAAAATACTTCTTGCTATTGATTTGCGATATTTTATAATAATAAACTGATTTCATTATAACTTATACTTTCCTTTAAGAATAATTTCTTTCAGAAAGTCCTTCTTTTTTAAGACCGGATAACTTGTTTTCTTCATCTTTGCAAACTTCAATTCACCAATCAGATCTTTATATGAAGATTTTGTTTTAGTCACCGTCAGTTCTTTATCATTACAGAAATACTGTGAATTAACCGTTTTCAATGTGTAAACGCTGTCACTTTCCGCATCAAATTGTGATGAATACTCATTACCCGAATCATCGGTAAAAATAAATGTAATCTGTTTAGTGCCGAGTTCTTTCGTTTGAATTGAATATGTTCCATTGGTATGAACAAAATAAATAAAACCGTTGCCGGCTTTTTGAACAACCGATGTTTTTCCCATTTTCACAGGAAATTTTGGTTTAACCGTTATTCTGTTTTCTAAAAGTTCAGGTTTGATGCCTGCATAATTCTGGTAAAAAACACGGGCAAATTCTGCAACGCTCCAGGCCTGACTGTATGTTCCGGTTAGTTTTACCTTGCCGTTTTTTCCCGGGATAGCATCCATATTTTCAGACATAGAACCAATACAACCTTGATTTAAAATCTGATCTGCTAAATTAAGGGTGAAATCAAAAGCAAAATCCTGGTAACTATACTCAGTCATTGCGTTAACCGAAAGTCCCGCATTCCAGCCCCAAATCGTACCGTTGTGATATGCAGCATCTTTATTATACATACCGTTTTCATGAAACGGATGAAAATACGGGTCGTTTTCATCAAGACTTAATACACCATATTCAAGTTGCAATTTAGGTATCGCATTTTTAAGTATTAATGCACCGTTTTCATCAGGTATAAATCGTGAAAATGGAACGGTAATTGCCATGAACTGATTCGGCCGAATTCTTTTATCCGCTTTGCCTTCCTTGGTTATTCTGTCAAAAAGCATTGAGCCCTTTTTATTCCAGAATTTTTCAAGAAATACCGTTTTAACCTTTTCAGCTTTTTCAAACCACTCGGTAGCCAGGTCATTGTGTCCGGTTATCTGCGCAAGTTTTGCGGATGCGTATAATTGGTTAAACCATAACGCCTGTATTTCTACAGCCCGGTTTCCCCGAGGTGACCATGGCTGCGTACCGGCGATTTTTGCATCCATCCACGTATCGGCATCAGCGTGGGTTAACATCCCGTATTCATCAACAAAATATTTTTCCGCCCCTTCAATTGCAAGTTTTGCAACATCAAACATCGCTTTTGCATATTCAGTATCATTCGTATATTGCAAATATTCGTATGCCTCACGAATCATCCAGGGAGTTCCATCTGTAGTATTGTAAATAATGCTTTTATCCATAACCCGGTTTGGTATGCGACCGTACATTTTTTTGTCAGCTTCTTTGTGCTGATAGTCTGAGAATGTTTTCAATATCGATTTAGCTTCATTAAATCGTCCCGTTACAATTGAAGTCCCCGGTAGAGAAATGAATGTGTCTCTTCCCCAGTTTTGCTGAAACCACGGAAACCCGGCGTAAATCCCCATTCCTGAATATTTTGTGTTAATCATCGTGTTTGCTGAAATGATTGACCAGCCGAGTGCTTTGTTGAATAATTGATTCTCGGTTTGCACATAACAGTTCGATAGCATTTCGTAGAAGAACTTTTTAGTTCTGGATGCTAATTCTGCGTATTTACCTTTATAAAGTTTTGCTTGTGCTAAAAGATTTTCTTTATTGTCACTAAAAAGAATAATCAGTTTTACTTCACCCTTACTGGTGTATTTTCCTGCATAAATCCCTGTTTTAACAAGACCTTCAGCAGGTGCGTTTTCATCTGAACTTGAAATAAGCGGAGTATACTGTGCGGTATCATATAAAACGGCACAGTACTTCATTTTATTTTTTTCATCGGTAGAAGTAAAAAGTGCTAAATTATCATTTTTGATAATTTCGGCAGAAATCATTTCTGATTTTCGCGCATTAATAATTGACGGTATGAGTGAGTACTCACTCATTACATCCCCGCTTACTGAAATCAAAACGCCATTTTCATTCTGTAGAAGCATGAATGTCGTTTTTATATTGTCAGGAAAGTTGTAGGTTAACCCATAAGGCTGTAAAGTTGCTGTCGGCGCAACTTGTATATCAAGCAATTTTCCATTTGAATATGCACTATAGTCAGTATATGCGTTAGAATCATTTATTTTATAATCACCGTTTCGTGAACTATACGTTTTTCCAAGATAAACCCCGTTTGTTCTGTCAGTCATAACAATTTGTCGTGAGTCACCTTTTTGAAGGGTAACATTATAATAATCAAGTAAAACATCTATTTCCGGAATGGTTATAATGTTTTCACTAAATACGTTTATTGTCAGAATAAGTGCCAGTACAATAACAATTTTTTTTATCATGGTGTTCTCCGTTTAAATTGAGGGGCAGTTGTGTGTCAAAAATAGTTTTTATTATATGATATATAGAAATGAATTTCAATATGTTTATTCATATATACAAAGTGTCAAAATTTCCATTTCTTCTATTGAATTATGATAATAAACTTACTATACTTCGCAAGGGCCTCAATATTCAAATAAATATCAGGAGATGGAAAATGAAGCGATATGTTGTTAGTGCTGTTTTATTATTTTCTATTGCATGGCTATCAAACGCTGATGTGAAAAAAGAATACCTATGTGGAATAGCAATCGGTTTTCAGCCGTACCAGTATGTTAATGAAAAAGGCGAACCGGCTGGCATTGATTATGATGTTACAAAAGCTGTATTTGATAATGCAGGTTTGAAGGTGACGTTTATTCAGGAGCCATGGGATAATGTTTTGCTTCATTTAATGCATAATGTTGGTAAAGTAAGTATGGTGTGTGGTGCTGAAATGAGCGATGAGAGAAAAAAATATCTTGATTTTACAGACTCATACTACAGTCGAAATATTGTTATATTTACTTTAAAAGACAGTGCTGTTGAAAAAATAAGCGATCTTTATGGTCAGATAATTACCGGTGACAGGCATTCATTCATCGAAAGATTTTTAGGCGATAGTAAAAACAAAATTAGAATTATGACAACAGTGAGTAAAGAAGATTCATTTATAAAACTAAAAGATAAAAAGGTAGTTGCCGTTGTCGCACCGCTGGAAGTTGGTAATTTTATTGCAAAAAAAATGGGTTTAGAAGTACGGGTTTTATCGGAAAAAGATCCCGGTTCCCATGTTGCATTTGCTGTTGCAAAAGGTGATAAAGAACTATTGGATATTCTCAATAATTCTTTATCCAAGTTGATAAAAGATGGAACTGTTATAAAAATAATGAATAAATATAAATAAATGTAGCTTCTGTAAAAATCCTAAATATAAAAAAACCTTGACAATTGGAAACGTTTCCATTATTCTTGTTTATAGAAAATATGGAGGTAGAAATGCCTGAAATACGGAAGGTTATGATGTTTGGTATATTAATAAGCAGTATAATTTCATCGTTGTCCGGGAAAACAACACCATTGTCAGTACCGCGAACCGGTGTTTTTTTTAGTGATAAAACAGCATGGAAAAAAACCGGTAAGGTCACAAGCGTAACAATAAAAAATAACATGGCTCTCGTAAAAATTGCCGGTGTTAAAAATGCCGGGTTTACATTCTATAAAAACGGCATAATACGTTTTGCCTTTGGCAATGAAACAATAAAACCACTGGGTGATACGCCGGCAATCAGTAGATTACCTGATTACTCACCGATGAAACTGACAACAACGAAAGAACAGTTTGTGATATCTGATGATGAGAAGCGTGTGGTTATCAATAAGAAAACCGGTGATATTGAGGTCTTCAGGGGGGATACAAAAATTGTTTTCATTCCTGCAAGCCATATTAATTATACCACATCGGGTTTTCTGAAATTGACATTAACCTATAATGAATCTCCATTATTCTATGGGCTCGGCGAAAAAACAGGCGACCTTGCAAAAAATGGCCGTATGTATGCAATGTGGAATACCGATGCGTATAAATACAATAGTAAAACTGATCCGATTTATCAGTCGATTCCGTTTTTTATATCTCATGATTCAAGCGGATATTCAGGTTTCTTCCTTAATAATAGTTATCCGTCATTTTTTGATATGGGGAAAACCACTTCAAATCAGGCAACTATCGGTTGTGCCGGCGGTAATAGTGATCTTTTCATACTATCGGGTGAAAAACCTGATGATATCGTAACAAAATATGCATCAATGACCGGTACGATGCGTCTTCCGCCTTTATGGTCATTGGGGTATCAGCAGTGTAAATTCAGTTATTATCCGGAAAGTAGGGTTCTTGAAGTTGCACAACAGTTTCGTAAGAGAAAAATACCTGCCGATGTTATATACCTCGATATTGATTTTATGGACAGATACAAAGTGTTTACGTACAATAAAACGTATTTTCCGGATCCGAAATCTCTTATTGCAGAGCTGCATTCGATGGGGTTTAAAGTTATAACGATTATTGATCCGGGTATTAAAGTTGATAAAACCTTTGATATTTATAATCAGGGTATTGCAGGAAACCATTTTCTGAAAACAGCCGACGGTAAGGATTCTGTCGGTACGGTGTGGCCGGGTTTATGTGTATTTCCTGATTTTACCAGACCGGAAACTGCATCGTGGTGGGGGACTTTGTATAAAGAGCTGGTTGACTTTGGTTTTGACGGTTTCTGGAATGATATGAATGAACCGGTTACATTTAATGATAAAAATAAAACGCTCAATCTAAATACAGTGCATTATGATAATGGCAACTATACATCCCACTTAAAAAATCACAACACCTATGGCATGTCAATGATAAAAGCAACGCTGGATGGTTTACAAATGCTAAAACCTGATGATAGAAACTTTGTATTATCCAGATCGGGGTTCCCGGGAATTCAAAGATACGCTGCTGTATGGACAGGTGATAACTCGGCGAATTGGGAACATTTGCAACAGAACCTTACGATGGGACTTTCAATGGGGCTTTCCGGTATTGTTTTTAATGGCGCTGATATTGGCGGATATAGTGGAATGCCTTCTGAAGAATTGTATGCCCGGTGGATGGCTGTCGGGGTGTTATTTCCATTATTTCGAGCTCATTCTGAACGGGGTAACCCGGATAAAGAACCGTGGGCTTTAGGTTCTCATGTTGAAGCAGCTTCAAAAAAATTGATTGAGTTGCGGTACCGTTTGATTGCCTATTTGTATGATGCTGTAAGAAATGCCTCGTTAACCGGGAAACCTGTTACCCGCCCGCTATTTTATGATTTTCCCGATGACCCTGAACTTTTGCTCATGTACGATCAGTGTATGTTTGGTGATTCCATTATGGCATGCCCGGTTATAAACGAAGGTGCTTTGACACGAAGTGTTTATTTTCCGAAGGGTACTGACTGGTTTGACTTTTACACCGGTACAAAGTATACCGGCGGCACAACTGCAGATATTGAAGTGCCTCTTGATTTTCTTCCCCTTTTTGTACGGGATGGGGGAATTGTTCCTGTAGCCGATGTCGTTGCGTTTATTGACAGCAAAAATCCCGCACCGCTTCACATTAATGTCTATGGAAATAAAAACGGTTCTTATTATTTGTATGATGATGACGGTGAAACACTTGCATATCAACAAGGTGAGTATACCATGCGTTTAATTACAACCGGTGAAGTTAATGGTGTTATGTCATCAAATGTTGAAATCATACAAAACGGGTATGCTAATAGTAGAAAAATTAAAAAAATATTGTATTTGAATAAGGAGAAATTATGAAATTGCTAAAAATTGTTTTAATTACTATCGTTTTTTCTGTATTCTCAGTTTCTTTGTATAGTACAAAACTTCCCGATTTCGGTATTCAGTTTAATAGTCGAAATCTTGTGTACAAAACACCGTTTGGTGCGATAAAAGAGGGCGAAACCGTATCGTTTTCGATAACAGTTGCCAAAGGTTTTCCAAAAGAAGTCAATCTGATTGTAAGCGAAGAAGTTTTAGAAGGTGAAATGTGGACGCATCGATTTGAAAATGATGTTGTATATCCAATGAAGAAAATAAATAAAACCACGTATACGGCGAATGTGACTTTTGATACAAAAAAAGTGTACGGGTATATTTTTGAAATTGTGAAAGGGAAAAATAAATACTATTACGGGAATGCAGATGAAACCTATACCGTTTCTCATGTTAAAATCAGAAAAACCGGCGGGGTCGGCAAGTTGTATGATAAAAAACCATACAAAGGAAGATTTGTGCAAACCGTATACGATAAAAATTTTACCACTCCCGACTGGTCAAAAGACATGGTTACATACTATATTTTTCCGGAACGGTTTAAAAACGGTAATAAACAAAATGATCCGGTCGCTGGAAAACGAAAGTTTTACGGTACAAAAGATATTGAAGTTCACTCCGATTGGAATGACCCATATCCGTGGGTTCCAAATGACGGTAAAAGTGACGGTGAGTGGTGTAATGATTTCTACGGCGGAGACATAGCCGGTATTACAAGTAAACTGGATTACATAAAGAATATGGGTTTTAATGCAATTTACTTAAACCCGATTTTTCAGGCACCATCAAATCATAAATATGACACCGCTGATTATTTAAAAATTGATGAGAGTTTTGGTACACTTGATGATTTTAAGAAATTCGTTAGTGAATCTCATAAAAGGAATATTAAAATAATTCTGGATACATCATTAAATCATTCAGGATCGGATTCTGTTTATATGGATCGTTATGGTAAATATCCGGGTATTGGGGCTTTTGAAAATGAGGTGATTCGTGAAGATTCGCCGTATTATGACTGGTATACATTTACGCCAAAAGCAAAAAAAGCGGATGGTATGTATAAACAATGGGCTAACCCGACATTAGCGACATTAAAAGAAACCGAATCATATAAAAACTTTGCGTTCCGTGATGATAATTCAGTGACAAAATACTGGTTGAATCTCGGTATCGACGGTTGGCGAATGGATGTTACTCCCTGGAAGTCAGATAGTTTCTGGCGTGAATGGAGTGTTGAAGTGAAGAAAACAAAACCTGAGGCGCTGACTATTGCAGAAGCATGGTTTGATTGTTCAAAGTATTTTCTTGGTGATATGTTTGATTCGACAATGAATTACGTGTTTAGACAAGCTGTGTATGATTATGCAAAAGGGGGAAGTGCAGTCCGGTTTATTGAAATAATGGAAATGCTTCGCGAAAATTATCCGCCTGATGCGTTTCATTCGGTGATGAATCTTTTATCCACTCATGATTCTGACAGGGCATTAGCATATTTCGGGTTTGTGAATTATTCAGATTCAAAAGAAAAGTATGATGCAGCTGTAGAAAGACTGAAACTTGCATCGTTTATTCAAATGACGTATCCGGGGGCTCCTGCTGTATATTACGGAGATGAAGTCGGTATGACCGGGAAGGGCGACCCTGCAAATAGAGGCCCATATCTATGGGATGAAGAAGGCGGTAAACCTGATACAGCATTGCGTGACTGGTATACATCAATTATTACCATGAGAAATAATAATGCTATTTTTCGACGGGGATCGGTTGAGACGTTTTTTGTTGATGATTCTGTTGTTGTTACCTTGAGAAAATATAATGACGAAGAAGCGTTTGTTATTTATAACTGTTCTTCAGAGACAAAACAAATACAATTCAGAACATCGCCGGCTTCTGTGAAAACAGAGTTTTCTGAAATCGGTTCAGATGTGCTGTATACAAAAAAAGAAGGATTTATTGAAGTAGTCGTAAAACCCGTTTCGGGTATGGTGATGATTAGTGCTAAGTAGAAGTGAATTGAAGGAAGGAAAATTGTTGAGGTAATTAATAAATCAGCAGAAATGAGGTACTGCCCGGACGATACAGCCAGGCAGTACCATATTTATTAAAGATTTCCAGGTACAGTTAATGTATAATTTAAACCATCATTGTTGTCCCAGTAGGTAACACCATTGACATCATATGCAATAGCAAACTGCAAAGAAGTGATATCCAATGCAAGAAGACTGTTGATTGTCCACAATTCATCAGAACCAGTCAGTGATTTACTGAAAGAAAGTGGCTGTGTATATGTAGTTGTCCAGTTATCAGTTGAACATACAAGTGTTACTTTTTTCGTAAAATTGAGGTTTTTTATTACTACAGAATAGTTTAATGAGTTAGCATACGCGGGCCATTGGTTTTTGTATGCGTTAGCTTCATAGAGTTTTACATTTAACGTGCCAAGAATTACTTCAGAATATGTAGGATTACTTCCGGATGTGGATATTTTATAATTAGATCCGTTATTATTATCCCAGTATGTTTTTCCGCCGACAGTATATTTAATAGCAAATTCACAAGCAGCACTTGTCCATAATCCTGTATTAGGAACGGTAAAAGCTTTAAAATTAAAATGCCATATTTCGCTTGTTGTGTCCTTCATTTTTACAAATCCGGCTTTGACTGTTTTCCATGCTCCGCCTTCTACCGAGTAATGGATTTCAACATCTTTTGTGAAAGCGATATTTAGTAATTCAACGTCGCCTTCGATGACACCTTCATTAAATGCACTTCCTAAATTAATAATGCGCTGTTTTGCTATTTGTAAAGCTACAGGTTTTGCCAAAGTTACAATAGCTTCTGACTTTGTAAGTGAATTATCTTTAGTTGATGCATCAGTTGCAGTTTCTGTAACCGCACATCCGGTTAAAAATAATGCGATGCAGAGTGAGAGAATAATTGACATTTTTTTCATAAGAATATCCTTAAAATTATTATTGAAATTATTAATACTATTTGAATAATCAGTTGTCAATAGGAGTTTTTTTATGAAACGCTGTAAGCCGGGTAAAAGATTTATTGATTGAAAATGATACAATATATTATAAATTATCGGGAAATTGTTGATAAAAAATTGTTTTTCATTATACTATATAGTAGAATATTTTAAACTTAATTTAATGGAGATGAATTATGAGAAAGATGTTACAATGTATACTGTTAATAACTGCTCTTGGTATGATGAACAGCTGTATTATTCTGGGTGATAGTGCCACTGATAAGCTTATTAATGCGGGCGGGTTGACTATCGAAGTGGATAAGACTTCTGCAACTACTGTCGGATATACTAGTAATAGTATATACATTTACAATATTACCGGTGAGGCAATAAAAACTGTTCAGGTTGCCGTTGCTGAGGACACAACAAGTATTGGTGATTCACCTATATTCGATGACCATGATCCGGGCGCTGAACCTGACTGGACTAAAGTAGATCCTCTTACTCGTATTGATGCCCCGACTAGAACAGATATTCCACAAAATACAGCTGCGAGTTTAGCTATGTCAACTACCTTAAATGGATTTACTTGCTTTTTCAAGATAACTGCTGATAGTGGTAAATATGTGGTTTTTGCCCTGATACAGGAAAATAACAATGTTTGGAGAGTTCAGGTTAGAAAAGCAGAATAAGGGGAGAAAAAATGAAAAAGATAACTTTAGCAATTTGTTTACTTGTACTGTCACTATCACTTAATGCTCAGACAATAGTACGAACTCAGGTTTCATCAAACCCGTCGGGAGCTACTTTTGCCGTAGATGGTAATGTTATCGGACAAACCCCGATGCAGTTTCGAATGAGAGACGGCCAGGCATATCAGGTTGTTTTTACTTTAGCGGGGTACAAAACCCTTACGGTTATACATACCGGTGGTAAAGGTGATGTAAATGTTAATCTTGAATCTGAAATTACCAATTTTAATTTCAACATTAAAGGAAATGTTGCCGGGGCTGATGTGTATCTTAATGAACAGCCGTCTGGTAAAATACCGATGAATATCGCTGTAAAACCGGGAAGCTATACTGTAAAAGTTGTTGCTCCGGGATATAAAACAGCATACCAGTCTGTACAGATCAGCTCAAATAACTCGATATTTGTGCAGATGGAACAGGAAAAATTCATCAAACTGACTATTCCACCGAGAAGTCAGGTCTGGATAAATGGTGCTGAACATGGGACTAAGGGGCAGAATAACAGTTTTACAACTCTGATGATCAGTGCTCCTGCCGGATCAACGGGGGCAAATGTAAAAGTAAAATATTATGATCTTATCGTGGAAAAATACATAGAGTTTTCGACTCAGAATGTCGTATTCGGGGCTGATTTAAAATAATTGAGCCATTATGTTATAAGGAGAGTTCAGTAATTTTCTGAACTCTCTATTTTTTATATCACCAATTGTAATCATGCAATACAACATAAACAATTCACAAACCTCTGTGTCTTCTAGCAAAGCCCCTTGTTCGGCGGATGCTTTTGTGGTGGAAAATCTTAGGAATTGTTAACCACAGATGAACGCCGATAAATGCAGTCAGGATAAAGATAATTTATCTTTGGGCAGAGGGTATTTGGTGATTCAATGAAATTATGGAATCCAATGGAAGAGATTTTAGGAATTTTTCACGCAGAGTTTGTGAGTTCGCAGAGATCGGATGTTAGGATTGGTTTGTGAATCTGCTATAACGATTTTCTTAAACTCAATGTCTTAGTTGTTTCTACTTGATTGTACTCATATAGAGTTCACTTATTATCATTTTTTAGATGTACCTTTTATCGTGTGCTTGCCCGATTTAACCGGTCTTCGATAGCTCTGCCGAGCCCTGTTTCCGGTACGCTAATCGCATAGATTGTTTTAATATCAGACTCTTCCATATCATGTAAAATATCAAATAGTTTTGAAGCCGCTTCTATAAGATTGCCGCTTTCTGACAAAAAGAATGTTTCTTTAAATGACAATTCGCTGTATTTTTTGTTAAAGTACAAAACTCCCGCATCAGATAAATCAATTCCCTGTAATTCATCAGGATGTGAAAAACGAAACAAAGGTTTTGTAGGCGAATAATGTTTCTTTATCTGCCCCGGGGATTTAAACTTCAGCTTGTTGATATTTGAGTAATATTCAAGTGAACAACCAAGTACCGATTCTATATCCTCAATTGCAAGAGAGCCATATCTGAGAATTTGCGGAATCGGTGTTGAAATATCGATGACGGTTGATTCAATACCAAACGTTGCGTTTCCGCCGTCAATTATGGCATCAATGTTTTTTCCTATTGTGTCAATAACATGAGAGGCTCTTGTCGGGCTTATATATCCGAACGGGTTGGCACTTGGTGCTGCAATTGCACCGGTACTGTATTCAATAAGTTTAAGCGCAATATCATTGTCAGGCATTCTGATTGCAACGGTATCAAGTCCGCCTGTAATCAGATCGGGTACTATATCTTTTTTAGGCAGTATGATTGTTAACGGTCCCGGCCAGAATGCTTTTGTCAATGTGTTAAACAGGTCGCTATTGGGTATAAAAGCAAGTTTTTCAACAGTTTCGATAGTGGATACGTGACATATTAAGGGGTCGAAATGAGGTCTTTTTTTTACCTGAAACACTTTTGCGATTGCAGTTGTATTAAAAACATCGGCACCAAGTCCATAGACAGTTTCTGTCGGGAATGAAACAAGCCCGCCATTTTGTATAATTAATGCGGCTTTTTTTATATCGTCTACGGTCGGGTTTTGAAATAATACCATCTGTGTTTTCCTGTTGAATTGATGATTAAGTGTACCATACGATATCATTTATGTAAAGGTACTTCTAAATAGATGGAGGTATATTATTTAAGGCTGTTTGAGAAACGGGATAGTTGTTGTATAAATGTATTCGTAGTTTTTTTGAGGGTTAACAGGAAATCATTTTCATCAATTGAGCCAATAACTTCGATCATTTCTTCCTTTGAACTATACGTGATATTTCTAAACGGGTCTTCATAATCTTTTTGTCTTGATGAATAGGAGTTGTTGTATATTTCCTGTGCAACTTCTGATACAATTGAAATCAGGTCATTTATTTCCTTTTCGGTGAAATCAATAAACGATTTATTATATATTTTTTCAATGACAAATAAACTGTATCGTGTTTTGTCGATTGAATATTCTGAATGGCATATATTATAATACTCATGAATTGATTCCCAACTGGATATGAAACCTTTTTTAATTGATGAAATAAGATTTTTGACTTTATCAGCAGGAATCAATTGTCCACCGATATTATCCCATTGTGTATATGGTGTATTTTTATTGATATCCTGTATGGTTTTGAAAGAAAACTCAATCGTATTTGAATCAAAATAATCAATGAGTGTTTTTAAGGCAAAATACAAAGCCATTTTTCTATATTGAATATATGCTTGTGATGGTTTTACTATAGTTGCTCCAAATTTTTTCATACATTCAGTATCAACCAGTGTCAGCTCGTTACTTTTTTCTGAAAGCAAATAACCTGTAATTTCATCATCGTTATAAGTAGAGTTGTATTGTAATGATGTCAGTGTTTTAATTCTATCCATTGCTTTAAGAATTTCAGAAACTGTATCAGGGGCAAGGAAATCAGTTTCGATATGTTGTACTTTAATTTTTCTTTTATCCCGCAACTTAAACTTATAGCTATTTCGTGCCATAGCATACATGTTGTACATAAACCAGTATCCGGGCATTATATTAATCGATTCATTTTTTGAGTCTGTAAAAACCAGTGAGAAAGGGTATGAAATATGTAATTCCTGCTGATAACTGCCTTTGGCAATTAAACAGAAACTTGCAAATACACTGTTGTGTTTAAAATCGGTGCATAAACCCGGCCAGAAACCGCGACCGGCTATGATTTCACCATCAGGACTTCGTGAATTATGGTTTGAGCCTATTGTAGCGCCGGCAGCAATATTTGACTGCCCCATAACCGTTGAAGCAATAAGAAATGAAGTGTTGTGATGTTGTTCATGGTATGGAAACAGTAAGTTATTAAGTATTTCACAGCATGAAACAGTTGAGTTATCACCTAAAACAGAGTTGATTACCCTGGCACCGTACTTAATCTGACAATTTCTGCCTATAACAAATCGAACTGCCACAGCCTGGTAAAATGCTTTGGAACCAAAACCCATTATACCATTAACCAGTTCAACACCTTCACCAATTTGTGATGGTTCTTCGGCTGATGAGTGAATTGTAATGTTTTTGAGTTTTGACGCACCTTTGATATAAGCGTTTGCCCCGATTTTAGCATCTTTAATGATGAGGCTGTTTTTTATGACTGTATTATCACCAATAAAACCATATTCGCCTCTTTTTTTATCATACTGAGAGTCAGTTATTTCTAAAAGTTTATTTTGAAAAACACTATCATCTCTATGTCGTGACCAAAGATACGCGTCACTGCAAATCATCGTGTCAAAAGGAATTATAGCCCGGCCACCATTTTCATTGGCTACTTCTAATCGGACTCTGTCATTTTCATCTTCACCTTCTTTGATAATACCATTACCAAATTTCGGGTGCTCACTGGTATTGATTTCAGCGACATTAAAAAGTATTACATTAGCGCCTGTAACATAGTTTGACATATATTTAACATTGGTAACAGAACAATTATCTCCTATAACAGAGGATATTATTAAGGAGTTATTTATACCGGTATCAAGTATTAAGTCATGAAATTTAAGGACTCCTTTTGAAAGGTTTCCTATGATAACTGTACCATGAAATTGAGAGTTGTGAATTAAGTCAGGATCAAAGAACTCAGAAACAAAAATAGATTTCCATTCTGAACATTTATTATTGTTGTTTTTTAAAACTCTGATTTCATTTGAAGTTAATGTTCTTTTGTTAATGAGAAATTTATCAATAAAACCTGATTTTATATATTTTTCAGAAAATTCATATATTGATTTATTTTCGTAAAATTGAACTTGTGACACTCAGTTCCCCTGGAATTAATCATTCATAATATCTTCATAGACAATAACCTGATCCCGACCGTTTTCTTTAGCAAAGTAAAGTGCCTGATCAGCACGATTTATAATATCTTCATTTGTTGTATCGCTAATTCTAAACTCAGAGATACCAATGCTTATTGTTACTCTAAATGTTTTACCATCATCAGAGGTGAAATCAAGGTTTTTGATTTGTTTTCTTAATCTTTCAGCAGGAATTTTAGCGTGAAAAATATTTGTTTCTGGAAGCATAATAACGAACTCTTCTCCGCCATATCGTGCTATAGTATCGTTTTCGCGGAATATTTCTTTAGAGTTTAAGATTTTACCCAATTCTTTTAATACTTCATCACCTTTTAAGTGGCCATAGGTGTCATTAATATATTTAAAGTGATCAATATCGAGAATAATACAACAGTAATTACCATAATGATCAAAGAAACAACCATGTGGTTTGTGAAGTATCGTCAGTTTCTTTTGTAATGGTTCAGCACTTTCGGAAATAGTAGTATTTGATTCATGGATTCTCCAGTGCTCGCGGAGTGTTCTTTTTCGTTCTGATTCAAGTGCGTCAAAAAAAGCCCGTCTGTTTAATACATTTGTTAAATAATCAGTTTTACTGAGTTTAGTCAGTTCCTGATTTAAATTTAATATTTCATTCCTTTGATCTTCAATTATTTGTGCATTTACAATAGTTTGAAAGGCATCTATTATATAGGAATTGATTCTACCGATATAATGGAGTTTTTCAAATATAGCTTTAACAAAAAGTTTAAAATATGATGAATAGTGTTTTTCAATTTTCTCGGGAAGTATGTAATAAAATGAATCCATTTTAATGATATTTTCTTCTTCCTCAATGGTTAGTGGTGAATTTGTCAGAAATAATATATATGGGAATGAAAAATTAAATGAGTTAATAAAAAAATTCATGAATTTCTTTTTTTTATCTTCATCGAGCTGGTCAATTCTTACAATAAACAGATTATGCTCTTTAATTTTGTCAAGATTTGTAGTATTGATAGTTTTAATATCATCTAATGATATTGGAATAAATTGTATTAACGGTTCATTGAATTGAATAGCTTCAAGATTTGGTTCAAGACCGTCTTTTAAAATAAAAACATTATTGATTACATTTTTTATCATGATTATTTATACAATCAGAAAGAATAAAAGTCAACAGACAGGGGCTTAAATAACGCATTTTTTTTATGTTTCTGCAGAATAACATACGTTATTCTGCAGAAACAGGTATTAATTGACTATTAAAAAGCTATAGTTACTTTTCCATCTACTTTTACATCACCGTTTTGATCTTCAATATGAACTTTACAATCGATTAGTTTTGCACCATCTTTTTCATATTTCTTTTTTACAATGCCCTTTGCCGTTAAAATATCACCGGGTTTTGCCATGCTTTTAAAAGTAACCGAGTATTTTCTGATCGGTTTAATACCGGCAAATGATGAAATCATCTGGCCTAATATCCCCATTGATAACATACCATGGGCAATTGTCCCGTCTAAACCGGCTTCTTTAGCAAATTCAGGAATAGTGTGAATCTGATTAAAATCACCCGAAGCACCGGCGTATTTAATAAGTTGTAATTGCGTTACAGGTTCTTTTGTTAATGACGGTAATTCGTAGTTTTCTTCGATTTTATCCCACTCTATCATTTAATTACCTCCTGGTACGACAATAGTCATTTTAGCGATTAAAACGGTTTCATCACCACGTTTATAAACCGACTTAAAAGTTACCATTTCCATTGCTGCTGAATCTCTCATAGATTCAACTGCAACCGTACCGGTAATAATATCACCGGGATAAATTGGTGCGAAATACTCATAATCTTCTTTTGCATGAAGAAGTCTTTTTATATTTATTCCCATTTCGGTCATTCTTTTCCAGATTTCAGGGTACCCCCAGAAATTTAAAACAGTAGGAAATGTTAAAGAAGCGGGTGTGTCTTTATATCCTTCTTTAATGGCAAATTCTTTATCAAAAAACAAAGGATTATCATCTCCGATTGCAAGACAAAGTTCTTTTATTTTTGATCGATCAACTTCAAAATTATAACCGGGAAATTCTTTTCCCTGAAATGACATATCAAGCATTGGATCTCCTTGTTATTTTAATAATAAACCACCGTCAACAACAAGTGTCTGACCGGTAATGTATTTTGACATATCTGATGCGAAGAAAGCAACTGCATTTGCAATATCCTGTGCAGAACCCGCTCTTTCCATAGGAATCAATTTCATAAATTCTTCCTTAGCTTTATCAGATATTGCTTTAGTCATATCAGTATCGATAAAACCTGGTGCAATTGCATTGATTGTGATATTTCTTTTTGCTAGTTCAACAGCCATTGATTTAGTAATACCAATTATACCTGCTTTTGATGCTGCATAATTTGCCTGTCCTGCATTACCCCTTACACCTACTATTGATGACATATTGACAATTTTACCATATTTTTCTTTCATCATCATAAGAGCAGCTTCTTTGGAAACTAAAAAAACACTTCGTAAATTAACATTAATAACGGCATCAAAATCATCGGCGCTCATTCTCATGGAAAGACCGTCTTTTGTTATACCTGCATTATTTACACATATATCAAGTCTGCCGAATTTTTCGGCTATCGTTTTAAATAAAGATTTAACAACGTTTTCATCTGAAATGTCACCATAAAATGAAATAACTTCAACACCGAATTGAGACCCGATTTCTTTAGCAACTGTTTCAATTGCATTGCTTGTTGCTGTTATAATTAATTTTGCTCCGCCTGCAGCAAACGTTTCCGCAATTGCACGGCCAATACCTCTTGAAGCTCCGGTAACAAGAGCAATCTTATCTTTAAAATTCATAGTTCACTCCCTCAATAATTATTTATACTTTTTTAATATAATTACAGCATTATGTCCACCAAAACCAAAAGAATTACTCATTGCGTAATTAACGCTTCGTGATTTCATTGTGTGTGCAACATAGTCAAGATCAAAACCCTCATCAGGATTATCAAGATTAATAGTAGGGGGAACTTTGTCATCCATACATGCTTTAATACAAACCATAGCCTCAACAGCACCGGCACCACCAAGAAGGTGTCCTGTCATCGATTTTGTTGAGCTGACAGATAATTTGTGAGCTGATGTGCCAAACGCTTTTTTGATTGCATTTGTTTCCATGCTGTCATTTGCACCGGTAGAAGTTCCGTGAGCATTTATATAATCAATACTGTCAGGTTTAATCTCTGCAATTGCCAATGCGTCATTTATAGCTCTAATTGCACCGCTTCCTTCAGGATCAGGTGACGTCATGTGATGAGCATCTTCGGTAAGACCATATCCCACAAATTCAGCAAGGATTGTAGCCCCTCTTTTTTTTGCATGTTCATATTCTTCAAGTATTATAGTAGCGCCACCATCGCCCATAACAAAACCATCTCTGTCTTTGTCAAACGGTCTTGAAGCTTTTTGAGGTTCTTCATTTCTTTTTGAAGAAAGTGCATGCATGTTACCAAAACCTGCAAAAGAGATTTCGCATATACCGGATTCAAAACCACCGGAAATTATAACATCAGCTCTATTATTTTTAATCGCAAGAAATGCCTCGCCTAATGCGTTTGTACTGGAAGCACATGCAGTAACATAACTTGTGTTAATCCCTTTAGCATTTGTAGATTGTGCAACCCAGCCACCTGCTAAATTAACAATCATTTTTGGTATGATAAAAGGAGATACTCTTCTTGCGCCTTTTGTATCAAGAACCCGTAATTGTTCCTGGAATGACAGGATACCGCCGACACCAATACCAAACATAACACCCATTCTGAAAGGGTCTGAAACAACAGGTTTCATATTTTCAAAACCGGGAAGTATTACGCTGTGATCTTCAGGATGTGTCATTTGAATGCCTGCCATTTTTGTCGCTTCAACAGTACATGCAAATGCAATTTGCTGTGATCTATCCATCTTATTTGCAATTTTTGTATCAATATGATAATTTGCGGGGGTAAAATCTTTTAATTCACCGCCGACTTTACATCGATAATCATCTGTGTTAAATGATTTAATTGTATCAATGCCTGAAACTCCGTCAAGCATTTTTTTCCAGGTATCTTCAACGTTATTAGCTAATGGGTTTATTGTACCGATTCCGGTTATTACTACTCTTCTGGACATTTGTGCCTCCTGTTCGATATGACCAAATGGTCACTATTTAAGAATTATCATAAAAAATATTTATTGTCAATAATCACTTTTTTATAATAAAAATTATCAAAATTACAGAACCTCATGTAAAATATTTTAACTTTAAAAGGGGCTCTTGCAGAAATTATGAGTATTTGATGAAAAAAAGTACACATTTTTTATGCTTTCGCTAGGGATATTTTCAGTACTCTGAAAATATCCCTAGGCAATAAAATCGCGATATTAAGCTGCTTCATGCAAAAATTGGAAATAAAAAAAGTATTCTTGCATGAGGTTCGAAATTAAAAAAAAAAAAAAATTATTTTTCATATTGTTTTTTTTAATATCATGTACTATATTGATATTGTAAAAAATGGGTAAATATACCAAAATAATTTAGGAGGAAAAGAATGAAAAATCTTTTCAAAGTAATGTTTCTTGCTATTTTTTCTCTTGCTATTTTTAGTTGTACTGTGCCTGAAGCGGGGATCAGCACAACAAGTAATTCAGAGACGTCAAAAGGTACTCAGCTTTCAACCCCTGCTAACTTGAAAATCGAATTTGATAGTACATCTGATACTATTAAGTTGTCATGGGATCACGTTCTTCTTGCTGAAAAATATCTTGTATTTAGAGCGATTGGTTCAGAAAACAGTCCGTGGATTCAGATTGGTGATACAACTGAAAATGGGGCTACACCTACAAATTATGATGATTTGGATATAAATCGAAATAGTACCTACTATTACCGTGTAATGGCTTTATCATATAATTATGAAAATACAAATCTTGACTATAAAGTTGGTAATGATGAAGTGACTGATTACAGAGTCGGAAGTTCTGATAGATTTATTGAAAGTGCTTACAGTGAAGTTGTCTCTGTAGTAACTTCAGGAGTAACTGTTATTGATCAGTTTACTGCACCTGTAAATGTTCGTTACGTTAGAACTGCTGAAGGTGGAATTTTTGTAAAATGGAATGAAGATTATCTTGTTAAGGCAAAAGGTGGTACTTTTACAGTTCGTCTTGAAGACTCTACTGGTACTGCTAATGTAGGTACTGCAACAATAGAAGGTTTAAATACATTTGAATATTCTGAAACTAATGCAAATACAAACTACTGGCTTAATATCACGAATATACCATCAGGAACATTCCGGGTTGGTGTATATGCTAAAACTACTGGTTCTATTGCTTCAAGTGCTATAACATACGCAACGGATGCAGTTACACAGTATGCAGCTATTGCTACGGCACCTAATGCTTCTGCTACTGATGGTCTTTTTAATAACAAAGTGCTGGTTTCATGGAACAAGGTTGACGGTGCTAATGCTTATTATGTGTACAGATCTAATGCTACTACAGGTCTTTACGATCAGATTGCTGCTGTGACTAATGTTGCCTCTTATAATGATGTTTATGGCAATGTATATTATGAAGATACAACTGTAGCTGAAAATACAAAATATACGTATAAAGTTTATGCTGCAAATACAGTTACTGCACGTGTTTCTACATTTGGTACTGCAACTGTTTTAGTTGGAAGAGCTCAGACAGATAATAGTAATTTCAGTCTTACAAGAATTCAAATTGGTACTGTGGGTGCTAATCAGGTTCGTATGTCATTTAATAAAATAACTGATGCTGCTTCATATGAAGTATATAGAAGCTATAATGGAGCTGACTCTAATTATGTATTAACAACTGCTGTACAGGCACCTCCTACATCACCTAGTTTAGTGTATACTTTTACAGATACAGTAGTTGCTGCAGATTACCCTACAGTTACAAGTGTATCTAATACTATTGTTAATCATTCATTTACTTACAGGGTATTGGCTAAGGATACTAATGGTATGGTTATAGTTGTATCAGCTACATCAGTTGCTTCGTATGTAGATCTTGCAATTCCGACAGTTTCAGTTGATAAAACAACTAATCCTGGTAGAGTTAGTTGGACCGGTGTTACTTTGTCAGCAACCGGAAGTTTTACAATCAGAAGATTAACTGATGTGGAATATAATGCTCTTGGTGTAATGAATAATGATTTTGCTACTGCCGGTGCTCTTGTAACAACAACAGCGTTTGATGCTACTAGTTTTGATGATCCGGCATGGGCTGGACTTGCAAATGGTACTTACCATTATATAGTTAAGGCAACAGATGGAAATTCTGTATCTTATGGTGTAAGGGCAGTTACTAAACCTTAATCGGTTTACTATCTGATAGACTTTTATGGGTGGCTTTGCAAAAAGCCACCCTTTTTATTTGCTCAAGATTGAGTATATTAAATTTACATAGACATGACAAAATCCATATTATATGATATAAATAATGATGAAAAAATTATTATTATTTTTATTAATACTAACCGGTTGCAGTAAACAAATACCATCAGTATATCTGACTGAGTTTTCTTATAATGTTTCATCTGAAGATGATTATAGTAGAACCGATTTAAGTACCACTGAATTTATTAAAAGTGATTATTTTTATACCACAGGGTCTTTTTACAATTCTCTACCTGCAAAAAGTGGTTTTTTGTATCTCAGGTTTACTTTTTCTAATCCAGGTAACGGTGAATATGCTTTATTTGCTAAACAAATTGTTATGGCGGATGAAGTTTATTTAAATGGTGAAAAAATCGGAAGCACCGGTCGTTTTCCACCGTATCAGTTTAGTGAGTGGAATCGTTCACGTGCCTACATACTACCCGGGCGTCTACTGAAAGATGAAAATACATTGATCATAAAAATATATTATAGTAATGAAAAACCAGTCAGTCAGTTACTTGAAATAGGTGACCGTGAATATATACTGACAAAATCGGCATTTATTAATCTAGTAACAATTCATTTAAATAGTTTTATTGCATTTTTTGTATTGTTATCTGCAATTCATTTTTTTATTCTTTTCTTTTTATCAGGAAATAAAAAAATTGCACTCCTTTATAGTTTTATCTGTATTTTTTCAGCCATTTATCTACTTAATTTTTTTATTACATCTATCCCCGGATTTACATACCTCAAGATGGATTATTTATTTTTTCAGAAAATTATTTTTACATGCCAATTATGTATAGTGTATGGTTGTACTAATTTTGCCAGAGAATTCATTGGTGTTGAAGAGAATAAATATCTGCGTATTGCAATAAATGTATTAACTTTAATCGGATTGTTTTGCATAAATATTGCATTCAATTATGATGTTTTCTTTGTTATGAGATCAATTTCTCAAGGCATTTTTTTACTTCTTCTATTATATATAACAGTTTTAATTATCAGATATTATCTGTCTCTTAAATCTAATCATTTATTTTTTATTTCTCTGAGTGCGACTCTTGTTTTTATTTATAGTGACTTTATGTTCAGAACAACGCTGTCATGGAATATTCCTCATATTTCCGGTATCGGGTTTACTATACTTATTCTTGCAACCGGTAATTCATTATCGAAACAATTGTATAGTGAGAAATTTGTTTTTAAGGAAATTGCGCAGGATAAAACATCTTCCGGTATAATAAACTATCTTGACAGACAACAATTATCTCCGAGAGAATATGCAATTGCAAATTTATTGATAAGAGGACTTCATTATAAGGATATTGCATATAATCTGCAAATTTCTATAAAAACTGTTGAGTGGCATATTAGAAATCTGTATAAAAAATTACATATAGGTTCACGTGTTGATCTGATGCATGAAGTTTTTACCGATAAAGACATTCAAATTTGATACCCAGGGAAGAACCCGGGGTGAGCAATGGAAAATATCGGCTTATAAAATTGCAATTAAAGAGTACAATTTCTGTAATTACATGATTATCTGTAAATAATGTACTGTCAAAAATATTTTCTAATGTTTTAGATAGTACTGAATTTTGCAGCATGTAAAAAAAATACAGGAGTGCACAATGAAAAGAATTGTAAGTGTTTTTATGCTGATCATTATTTTGTCAGTAGTAGCGGCAGGTTGTTCGAGTAATGTTGACCCGGCAGTTTCTCAGGATTCCGGTTCGCCGTCTGATAGTCAGACAAATTCTGATGTAACTGTCGTTGATTTAAATTCAACAGAATATCCGGTCGAAGATACTCAGCTATGGCAGTCTGTTATGGAAGAGGTAAGTAAAGAATTTCCACTTCAACCAACAGTGACTGAAAACAAAGAGTCAAATCAATTGGAAAGGATGCAGGCAATAACGGGTAGTAATCCTTCAAAAGCCCAAATAATTGAACACCTTAAATTCGCAGGAAATAAGTATTCTATTCCTTATGAAGTATTGTATGGTATTGCAATTGAAGAGTCGGGTTTACGTCAATATCTTTCGAATGGTCAACCATTAATTAGCGGTGATAACGGAATTGGTATTATGCAGGTAACTCCATGGGCAGTTTCAGAGAAATTTAATGAGTATTCATTAAAATGGGATTATAAGTATAATATTGAAGCCGGTGCTCAGGTAGTGCTTGGAAAATGGCGCTATGTATCACAAAGAAATCCGACAGGAAATAATGATTCACTGATTCTTGAAAACTGGTATTTAACTATATGGGCTTATAATGGTTATAGTACAATTAATAATCCAAATGAGTATAGAAACGGACCCCGAACGTGGTCTAACGGAATGATAACATGGACAAGAACAGCGTGCTATCAAGCGGAAGTTCTGGCGGAAATAAAAAAAGAATTCGGTATAGCAATTACTCCAATACCAAATAGTCAGTTACCTTTAACCGGTATTCCTGCCAGCGGAAAAGTATTTTCAACACCATTGCCAAAGCATTACACACAAACTGTTAAAACGGTTAATCTTAAAGCAAATCCAATTTACTCATACAAGTTTAATTCTTTAAGAAGTGCGTATGATATTGAGGTGAAAATTGAAAATACCGGGGAGTCCGTTATCGGGGCATTCAGTGCAGGTGTATGGATTAATGGAGCGCATTATACGTATTCAATACAATCACTGCAAGCAAAAACAGTTAAGAGTTTTTTTATTGAAACTGCGATAAAAAATCCGGGTGATTATCCATATAAAGTTCTTGCTGACAATACAGCTATCATTACAGAGGATAATGAGTTGGATAATGAAGTGTCGGCAACATTAATTATCAGAAATTGTACAATAACGATTCCTGACAATATTATTGCGGGTAAACAAACAATAGTAAGCGGAAATACGTACGGGATTGCAAAAGTACAGATAAAAGTTGACGGATATGTTTTAAAAGACAGTTCTGGTAATTCATTTGTTACTGTTAATCAAAACGCATACAGTTTATCATATACATTTTCAGAACCGGGTTATGGTAGAAAGCTTGTTGTTGACGGATATGACAGTGCCGGTGGTAAAGTAATCAGTAAAGAAGCCACTATTAATATTACAGGAGAAAATACGGTCGATATTATTGTTGAATATCCTCAGGAAATTGTTGCGGGTGCTCAATGTACTTTTACCGGAACTGCACCGGGTATACATTCTCTTGTTTTTTCTGTTGATGGATATATTCTCAAATCAGGAGCTGCAAGTTCAATTGCAGTTGTTAATAACCGCTTTAGTTTTCCCTATACTTTTTCACAGCCCGGCTCGGATCGTTTGCTTGTTGTTAAAGGGTATGACAGTCAGGGAAATCTGCTTAAAACATTACAGGATTCACTTACAATCAAAGCAGAAGGTGCGCTAAGCCCTGTGCCGGTGATTAAAAGTATTAATTATACGACACTTCCTCTTAAAACAATGGATGAGGAAGGATTGCAGATTATACTGTCTGAACAGTCTCAACTACAGAAACAGCGATCATATTTTGTTAAAACATCTATTCGACGTACTTCAGGAACATGGGTTATTGCCTCTGCTGAAGCGATTATCAAACCGGGAACTACTCAAACGGCTATTGAAAGCTCCGTTGTATTTAATACAGCGGGAACAATATATACCAAGGTCGAAGTTTTTGCTCCTGATCAGAAAACACTGCTTGTTTCACGGGAAGGGTCAGCTTCTGATACGATTGTTGATAGTACAGCACCTGCAACAGGTAAGTGGAAAATTGTTATTGATCTTTCAAAAAACAGATATAACATTGGTACATTATCTTTGTATGATCAGTATGGAACAGTTAAACTTACAATGAACTGCCTGGGACGTTCCGCAAGTAATGATTCAATGAGTGTTTTTCGTGGCAATACCCCAACCGGTGTATATAGCGGTTATTTAGACGGTCCGTATGATAATGCTGTTTACGGGCCTTATAAAGTAGTTAATATGACAGGTGTATCGGGCTTAATTACTACAACCCCACGATCAGGAATCTGGATACACGGAGGCCGTTCGCAGACTTCATTGTCACCAACGTATGGATGTGTTCGAATCTTTAATGCAGATCAGAAAAAATTGCAGGATACTATTTCGTCTTTGATTAATACTGGTCATAAAAAAGTCGGGACAATAATTATTAGTGAGAAATAAATCTAATACTTTACAAAATAGAGAAAGTAAAGTAATAGTTTTCAGGAAAATATCATCATGTTTTACCAAAAACGTTAAAAGCAGCCGGAAATGGCTGCTTTTTTTAAAATCTTTCACAATAATGCACAAAAAAGAGGTGGTGTGATTAATACTATAAAAATTGTTTATCCTTATAAAGAAGGATTTGTTTTAACCGAGGACAACGTTATATTGAAAATACCGGAAAACTGGGCCTTTTTACCCTCAGGTGACCCCGGTGTTACACGAAAAATTACTTCACATTGCGATTGTTTCCGTGTTCAGATTAAAAAAGGGAGACGAATTATTTCAACAGGTCTTTGGACATTCTCTGATAGTATTGAACAGGCAAAAGCAGACGTTGAGAAGATAAGAGCAACTGATGTGTATAAAAAAAATCAAATAAATTCAAAAAAACGAAGAGAAAAAAAACAGGAAGAATACGGTATTGAATTTACAGAGGCTGTTAAAAAATATCTCTCATTTGCAGATTGTTACAAAGAGTATGAAAATACGATGGCAGAAGCTATTACTGCACATTCAATTCCGGTTGGTAGCGGTACAGTTGCAAGAACGGTAATGATTCCTTTAGAAGATCGGGCGGCAAAAGCTGTCATTGCATGGATGAGGCATAAAACAACTGAGTATGATACGTTAAGAATTCCACGTATTAAAGGCAAACGACGCGAAGTAAGACGTTCTCTTGCGTCTGATTCAATTAAATTATTAGCCAATTACCGCAAGGGTATTGAGATAGACAGTAATTGTCCGCTGAGAAATGCCCTTGATTGTTGAAGTTCCGGCAAAAATGCGAGATAAAAAGAGTATCTTTGCAAGAGGCTCTGTTTATAAGTAATTTTTCTTTTGTATTCAGAAAAAATTGATTAATTTTTACAGTTTTTATTTTAAAAAATGTGTATTATACTGGAATAATGATATAATTAAAGTTAAGGAGAAATAAATGAGTAAATATATATATTTATTTTGTATTATTACATTTTCAGTGTTCATATTATGGAATTGCGGAGAACCATCAGCTTCCGATGATTTTAATAAAAAATATCCGGTATCCTCAATAGATGAGATTGTTGTAAGAAATGTGAAAGGAACTATTACTGTTATGGATAATACCGGAGATGCAACTAATATTTCTATTTCAGCTAAAAAAACCGGGTGGAGTAAATTTGATCTTGATCGGATAATTATTAATGCAGATATGTCCGGTGATACTGTTTTGCTTGTTGAAACAACACATCCCAATGACGTGAACGACGTTTTTGTCAATTACGAAATTAAAATCCCTTCAACCGGGTTTTCGGTTTCTGTAAAAAATACAGAAGGTAATGTTACATTAAAAGACTTTGAAACATTAAAATCAGCAGAGGTTGAAAATGGTAATGTTTCAATCAGTAAGATTAAAACCGGAGAATTGATACAAGTTAAAAATGGAAGTATTTCAGCACTGGATTCTGATTCATTAAAAAAAATCTATGTTGAAACCGGAAGTGTTGCATTGTCAAAAATTAAATCTGCTCAATTAATTCAGGTGAAAAATGGTAATGTATCGGTTAGTAATTCAGATTATTTGAAAACGATAAGTGTAGAAACCGGTAATATTAGTGCTTATATATCTGAATTAACCGATGATATTGCATTAACAACAAAGACCGGTGTGATAAATGCTTATATTGAACTAACTGATTATAAGTCGATAATTCTTAAAGCTGAAGATGGAGTTACTGTTTCAAATAAAAAAAACATTTCATTAACCGGAAGTGGAACCTATTCCATTAATCTATCTGTAACAGAAGGAAGTATTATCTTAGATAATTCATCAGATACCACATCTGATGCACCGTAATTGAGCTTTTGGGAGATTACAAGGAAATAAGGAAAAATGATGAAAGATACACTCTGTATTATATTAGGTGGCGGTCAGGGATCGCGGTTGTTTCCATTAACAAAAGACAGGTCAAAACCGGCTGTTCCGATTGGCGGTAAATACAGACTCATTGATATTCCGGTTAGTAATTGTTTAAATTCCTATATAAACAGGATTTATATACTTACTCAATTTAACTCGGCATCGCTTAATAAACATGTTAATCATACCTATAGATTTGATAGTTTTCATCGTGGTTTTGTTGATATTCTTGCGGCGGAACAGTCAATGGATAATACTGACTGGTATCAGGGTACTGCTGATGCTGTAAGGAAAAATTTAAAACATATTCTAGCGTACCCTGATATAAAACATGTACTTATTTTATCTGGTGATCAGATTTATACAATGGATTTTCGTGAGCTTTATGAATATCATATCAGAACCAGTGCAGAAGTGACTGTTTCATTAGTTCCGGTGAATAGAGAGGATGCTTCGTCATTCGGGTTGGTCAAGTTTGGTGACAATACTGAGAAAATTGAAAAATTTATTGAAAAACCTAAAAAAACAGGGGTTCTTGACAGCCTTAATTTTGAAACATTAATAAGAGAAAAATTTCCTAATATTGAACCGGGTAAAAATTACTTGGCTTCAATGGGTATATATTTTTTTAATATTGAAACGCTTATTGATTTACTGGATTCCGATTGTTCTGATTTCGGTAAAGAAGTTATTCCACAGGCAATTGATTCTAAAAGAGTAATGGGGTATTTATTTAATGGATACTGGGAAGATGTTGGAAGTATAAAAACATTCTGGAAAGCAAATCTTGATTTTACAAGGGTTATTCCTAATTTTAGTTTTTACAAATCTTTGATTTATACCAATTCAAGACATTTACCGGCTTCACGGATTTTTAATTCTCAAATTGATGAAACTATTATTTGTGATGGAAGTGTTGTAAAATCATCAAAACTAACACGAACCGTTGTTGGTATACGAAGTATTGTTAATGAAGGTTGTGAAATAACCGACTCAATATTAATGGGGTCAGATTTTTTTGAATCGGAGAGTGATAAGGAATATAATTTTGATAATCAAATCCCTGATGTCGGTATTGGTCAGAACTGTATTATTCATAACGCGATCATTGATAAAAATGCAAAAATAGGAAATAATTGTAAAATTGTTAATATTCAACACCATGAAACTCTTGATTGTGGTCATTATTATATTCGTGAAGGTATTATAATTATTCCTAAAAATGCTGTTATACCTGATAATACGATTATATAGAGCTTCTTGCAAAAATTCTCTTATTATTTCGAAGTTTTGCAAGAGGCTCTATTGATATGAGCTATAGAAAAAAAATAAAATCCCATGAAAAAATATTTAATTGAATCGATTCTTTTAACGATAATAAAAATGTAGATACCTTAGTATTATATACGAAACGTTAAGTATGAAAAAATAATGGAGTAGATTATGGCTGTGCGAGGAAGAAGAAAACCAAAGAAAAATTATCAGAGATCAGGATTTCTCGTTATGTTTATTATATTGGTCATACTGGGGTCATTTGTTTATTTTTATCGGGATAGATTCATGGTTTTATTTGATACCGGCATAAGTTCAGGTAAAGATGTAATTGCAAAAAAAATACCAAAGAAAGAATCTAAGAATAATAAGGCATTTGAATTAATCGATATGATTGAAGGGATTACCGGGAAAAGTTCTAAATCTGAGAAAAACAAACAAACTGTTTCAAATAATAAAGTGAATTCTTTGAATAAAGTTGAAAATAAACCTGTTGATAAAGTAATTGCAAAAGAAGTTACTCGAATTCAATCAAAGCCTGCTCCGGTAATTAAAAAGAGTGAACCTGAGAAAAAAGTTATTGCAATAAAGAAAAATATAGAAGTGAAAAAAACTGTTATAAAACCTGTTGTAAAAGAATTACCAAAACAACAGGAGAAAAAAATTGAAAAAATAACACGAAAAACAGTCGAAGAGCCACCGTTAAAAAAGATGAAAATCTATTTAAGTAAATTTGATGAAAATTCCGGTTTATCTCTTATCTCAACTTATCGGGTACTTAATTTAGGTGATGCTCCACTTACTTCAACTATTTCGGCTTTATTAAAAGGCCCGACAAGTGAAGAGCAAAATAATGATATTATAACTAATGTGCCGGGTAATACTTTTTTACGATCAATTTATGTGAAAGAGGGGGTTGCTTATATAGATTTGTCAGAGAACTTTGAGAATAATCCTTATGGAAGAGAATCAACTGTTTTACAGTTAAAACAAATTGTCTATACTGCCACAGAATTTTCAAGTGTTAAAGCTGTTCAGTTTCTTATTAATGGTAAGATTAAAGCATATATTGGTGGAGATGGTGTAATAATCAGCAAACCATTAAAAAGAAATGATTTTTCTTGACACCTGCTATGAAATTTGATATAAGACCACGTATTCAAGGCGATGTAGCTCAGCTGGTTAGAGCACTCGGCTCATATCCGAGGGGTCATTGGTTCAAATCCGATCATCGCTAGATAGCTCCCAGTTTATATGGGAGCTTTTTTTATTGATAGCACGCTTATTATACCATAATTTGAAATAATTTCATAATCAAGGACGGGTACATGAAATTTAAAATATATAATGATGAGTATGCAAATTCTATTCAAAATTACCTGGAAAATCATCCTCAATATACAGTCTGGCATTCAAAATCATGGTTTAATAATCGTTTAACATCGAAGAAGATTACAAAAATAATTGCTTTTAGTATAGAAGATACAAATACTGTTATTGCAGCCGGTGTTGTTCAGGTAGTGAATAAATCAAGGTTTTTCAAGTATGGATATGTTCAGGCCGGTTTTTTATATGATTTCATTGATGATAGTGTTATGAATGAGATATTGAATGGGTTGAAAAAATGTGCAGATTCAGAAAAACTGATGTATATAGACATTGATTCAACCGGAAAATATTCAGATGATTATACAAATATTTTAAAAAACATTAATGAGTATTCACTCATTAATATAAAACCAATTATTCCTCAATTTACTACGATGATTAATATTAAGCAAACAGAAGACGAAATACTGGAACAAATGAAACCTAAAGGCCGTTATAATATTAAAATTGCTTTGAAAAAAGGTGTGACGATTAGAGCTTCAAAATCAGAAAGTGATATTCGAGCGTTTTATACCATGCTTCTTGAAACAACGTTGCGGGATGGTTTTAAACCCAATGATTTTGAGTATTATAAGAGTTTTGTAGAAACAATCAACGGATGTGTTTTACTCATTGCTGAACATGAAGGTGAAATAATTGCCGGTGGTATTTTTACGTATACCGGTAAACAGGCTTTGTATTATTACGGTGCATCATCAAATAATAAGAGAAATTGTATGGCTCCATATCTTGTTCAGTGGGAAGCAATTCGGGAAGGAATTAAAAATAGTTGTGAATATTATGATTTTATGGGAATTCAGGATCCTGATAAAACTGATGATCCTTTAGCCGGAGTTACTGATTTTAAATTAAAATTTGGTGGTAGTATTGTAAAATTTAATAATTCGATTAGAATTGTTACCAATGAAATGAAATATATAGTATTTCGTAATTTGTTTGGTATAAAAAATAATATTTCAAATTTATACAGTTTTTTTCATAAAATCCGATAGTTTAGTTATAGGACTGTAATAAATATGTCAAATTTTTCAAAAGCGATAGCGAGCTTTTTAATATTAATTATCATCTCCATATCTCTCTATTTTGTTATATATCAGGGAAATTTTGATATTAAAGCTATTAAATTTATTAATAGCAACCTTGAAATGCGATATACAAATGAATTAAATACAGTTTCATCCACCTTAGCAGATTTCCTTTCAAAGAAAACACTTCGTATTAATGAATATCTGGCTGGTTTTGATTACAATAAATATTTTAACCGGGTTCAGATTCGTCAGGTAAGTGTTGAAAATGAAAACAGATTATCTGAAAGAATTTTTCAGGATGATCCGCATTTAAAAAAAGTTAAATTTATCACTAATTCAGGTGAAGTTTTATATTCAACTGATAAAAGTGAAATTATTTCTATTAAACAGGGCAATAATATACTTTTTTCTTCAAGTGACGGTATCGAAAAAAATAAAGAGATTTTTAATTTTTCAACTGAAAAAGAAACGTTTATTCGAGTTGATAATGATGTTGTTTTAAAACGCAATGTTGTATTTAATGAAAAAAATTCAGGCGTTATACTGTTTTATTATAATAAAGGTTTTGTTAATGACTGTTTCAGAAATATTGACACTTTTTCATTTTATGATTCCACATTTATTGATGGTTCTATTGTAATCCTTAATAAACCTTCAATAATTCCTGATACAGAATTAAATAGTGCTATCTTTAATGAGAACAATGAGATTTCATTTTTAATTAAAGACATTGAAAAAAATAGTGAAATCGAACAGAAATTCAGAGTTTTAAAATCGTCAGTGAATGGTTTTGATTTATCCGTTATTTCATTACATGATATTGCATTATTTAATCTTGATAAAAAGAAATCGATGATTCTGATGTATCTTCTTGTATTTAGTGTATATTTATTAATTTTAATGGTGTTATTATCTGGTAAGAGTGAAATTATTAAAGCACGGGAACGGTTGTCATTATTTACTGCCACATTACTCGAAGAATTTATTAATGCAAAAACAAAAGAAGATATTGAAGCTATTAGAAACAGTTTAGGCGATAAGAAAAAAACTATTTTAAAAGGTTTGTATATTAATTTCAAAAAATTAAAACCAAATGATAAAAAAAACATTGAAGATGAGCTTGATAGTGTATTATTAAAGATAGAAGATAGTTTTAAAAAGCGAATTAAACCTGAATATGATGGCGATAATATTGTAAGAATTGAAAAATTATTCGAACGATTTATTGAAACTATTGCTGAAAAAGGTATTAATATTACCGGTGAAGTTCGTCAGGCCACAGGACATAAAAAATCAGTAAAAGAAGAACTAGATGAAGTTGAAGATGCTGAAGACCTTGAAGATGCTGAAGACCTTGAAGATGCTGAAGACCTTGAAGATGCTGAAGACCTTGAAGATGCTGAAGACCTTGAAGATGCTGAAGACCTTGAAGATGCTGAAGACCTTGAAGATGCTGAAGACCTTGAAGATGCTGAAGACCTTGAAGATACTGAAGACCTTGAAGATGCTGAAGACCTTGAAGATGCTGAAGACCTTGAAGATGCTGAAGACCTTGAAGATGCTGAAAACCTTGAGGATGCTGAAAACCTTGAGGATGCTGAAAACCTTGAGGATGCTGAAAACCTTGAGGATGCTGAAAACCTTGAGGATGCTGAAAACCTTGATGAACCGGAAAACCTTGATGAACCGGAAACTATTGATGAACCGGAAACTATTGATGAACCGGAAACTATTGATGAACCGGAAACTATTGATGAACCGGAAACTATTGATGAACCGGAAACTATTGATGAACCGGAAACTA
>Ga0209318_1000118_pt1 | contig 93136 bp, 148 predicted proteins | sample RifGroE1_FD_183999 | JGI IMG/M metagenome (GOLD analysis project Ga0209318, IMG submission 183999) | Groundwater microbial communities from Rifle, Colorado, USA - Groundwater E1 (SPAdes) (version 2) | ecosystem: Environmental > Aquatic > Deep subsurface > Groundwater | place: Rifle, Colorado...
CTGGATATACCCTGTTTCCGAAACCTTAGTGGAAGAACCACCCATAAGGTTCTTCGTAAATGAAATAAGTTCTTCCCTATTGGTTATCATTTGGCCTTACCTCTTTTGAGAGTTTTCTTCTCAATAGGTGCTGATTTTTCGACCTTCACTTCGGGTTTTGCTTCGGTCTCCTTCGCTACAGGAGCAGGAGTATCAATGCCCCCTGTCAGTTCAGAAATCGATTCTACGACAACCTCCGCTATTTTCTCTTCTACGAGTTCAGTTACCGAGATGTAACCTTTTTCATTTTGAACAGCACGACGAATTTCCTCTGGAAGTTCACTGAGGGTTCCCGTAAATATAGTTCCCTCAGTGAACAGGTCTCCATCATACCGTTTAAGAGTACAGTTCAATTTTACTTTCAAAACGGTTGACATTGGATTGCCCCTCTTGTATTAACGTACAGTCAGTTTAACACTGCAATCAGGATGGTACATAACCGGAAGTGCCTTATCCTGCACACGCAGCCAGGTTCCTTCTGGATCCCACTCATCCTTGCTGTCAACAAAGGTGCCCCAACGACGACCAAGTCCGTAAGGAGCCTCCAGAATCTCAGCAATATCGTCACCATCTGCCGAAGTCTTGCTGAACAGGAGGAAATCAGTATCGGGGATGAACTTCTTCCGCATAACAACCTTATCCTCACCAGCCTTAAAGGAAAGGGTGGGAGCGGCGGCAACAGTAATAACACTAGTTGACTTGTTTACAGCAGTGATGGTCTCATCTTCCCATACACGATTCTGGGAACGATCAATGAAACGCAGTTTGCCACCAACTTCAAAATCAGTGGCGTCGTCAACGGTAACAGTGGTAGAAGAACCACCAGTTACAGCCGACATAATTTCACCAGTTACCTCATACAGTTCATCGTAGATCATCAACTGGCCAATACCAAGAATCTCACCAAGAACCTTTGCAGGATTGGCAAAAAGCTGACCGTCACCAAATGCAGATTTAGCCAGAAGTGCCTGAAGCTTAGTATCATTAATCAGGACACGCAGGAGGGAACTATTGCAAATGGCATAATCGGGAGTAACACCTGCATCGTCAGCCAGAATCTGCTTGGCATCAAAAATGTCACCAACCGGATTACGATTTGTGCCATCATCCCACTCATAACCAGAAGCAAGGGTAATAAGATGAGTAGAAGGAATACCATAAGAAACAGTGGCTTTCGAACCACCCTTCATAACGTAGGAAAAGGAACCATTGATAGCCATCTGAGCGGCCATCCATTCACGACGACGATCAATACGGTTACGAAGTTTCCGAAGACCACGTGCCAGATGCCTTTCAGCAGTCTGATAAGTAGCATACGTTCCAAGCTGCCGAAGATTGTTAAGGAATTCCTCATCAAAGTAAATCTTCTCTTTGAAGAAGGCACATTTTGCGGAACCTTCACCGATACCGTCCAGTCCGATAGTAGGAGCAATCGAACCAGGAGCAACAAACGGTGTCATTCCTGCCGAACCGTACTCAACTTCCCATTTGATAGTATCCGAATCTGCTTTCTGTGTAGAAAACAGACTGGAAAAGAACAAGTTGGAAGGCCGCTGAAAAGCCATGATCAGCTTATTCAGCACTTCCAGTTGTAATTGGGGGATACCAGCAGAACCTTTCATTTATATTCCTCCGATGTGATATTAGTGGTTATATTAACCAATTATTTAAGAATCGTGTGCATACCATCAGCAATGGCACTCATTGCTGTAATAGCTGCGGTATCCATATTAAGCAACGATGCCGTATACAGCATTGCATTGGAAATAACCACTGAAGTTTCAGCCCCCTTTGCTGTGTCCCCCACACCAGTAAAAATGTCCTTATCCAAGATATACTTTGCAGTAGAGAACGGAGAAGAGGTTCCCGTTTTAATGTAAACATTGGTAAATCGGGCAACTGTAAAAGTAGCTACAGCTACAGCAGTGGTAAAAGTAATCTTGTCCATATGTGGATAGGTATCCACATCAATTTCAGTAATAGCTCCACCGTCATGAACAACAGCAGTACCAGAGTTATCATTAACCAGTATTAAAGACTGGCCTACAACAAACTTGTACCCATCTCCTTTCGGTACGTAAACAACTGTTCCAGTATCGGGTACATCAGCAACAGCGTAAACACGGGCGGGCATCACTGTTTTATGTGCCGGAGTAGTAGTAGCGGCATACGGAACCAAATCACCAGATACTGGCTCAACAGCCATTACCTGACCAGCCCTCAGTACACCAAAACCACCAAGAACATGCTTGTCTTTGATCAGGGCAATCTCCCGAAGACTATAGAAAAGTCGTTTCTGACCAGGAGTTTCCCCACCGTGATTAACTTGCGGAGTGCTTCCACCTAAACCCATTTCTACCATTGTAAATTCCTCCAATTATATAATCGTTATTTTTAGTTGACAAGGCTGGCCAAATGGGCAACTACATCATCGGTCTTCCCATCATCAGTTTTGTCCTCAAGCCCTTCTTTGCTACCAATTCCTTTTATAGAACTGGAAGAATCTTCCCACTCAGCAACTTCTGATTTTGCAGCAGCGGTAAAAGCATCTGCATCCAGTTTGCCTTCAACCACAAACTTTGAATGATCCAGCAATGCACGTACTTTCTTATGAAGATGATTCGGAACGGTACTTGAAGCCAGAGTCTCGGAAACAATAGCGTTTGCAGTAGCAACCATATTCTGTTCTTCCTGCATTGCTTCTTTCTTCTGGTATGCCTTGATCTGGTCAGTCATATCCTTATTGGAAGCGACCAACTTATCATTATCTTCCTTCAGGGAAGCAATAATTTTATCCTTGGAGGCAACAATCTCTTCGGATTCTTTCACTGCGGCAGCAGCACCAGCATTGAAAATATCATCATAAATACTCGGGTTGTCTTCTTTCAAGGATACGGCTGTACCCTCATACTTTTTCGGCATGGAATTTCCTCCTTTGCTCTTTTCGGACAGAAGTTCCTCAAAGGAACCAATTCGGTCAGCCATGCCTGCTTTTACGGCATCTGACCCCACCAATATACCACCTTTTCCAAAATCCTTCGTGACCACTGATGGCGTCACATTCCTAAATTCGGCTACTGAAGAAATGAACACACCGGCAAGAGCATCCAGTTCCTCTACTACTACGGCTTTCCCCTCTTTAGTGGTGTAATCCACTCGTTTATTAGGGGAAGCTGTATTGACAATTTCTATTGGATCCCCTTCGCTTTTAGGCGGGAGACCAACAACAACTCCAATGCTTCCAACTCTGGCAGTGGCATCAATAGTAACATCCGAACAGGAAGAAAGCAACCAATAACCAGCAGAAGCAGCAGTTCCACCTGAATAACCATGTATAGGCTTATCAGCGGAATAGCTTCTGATCATATTGGCAAGTTCATTTATACCAGTAACGTGACCACCAGGGGAATCAACATTCAGGATAATACTGTTTACTTCATCATCTTCCATGGCAACAGTCAAATCTCTTGCTATGGATTCAACAGAAGTAGCTCCACAGTATTCAGTCATCAAATTGGCTTTTGGGAAAATAGGACCAGAAACAGGGATAATTGCAACCCCATCTCTTACTGTTGCCCGTTCAGCATTGATTAATGGCTGGGCAAATCTGGCCTGTACAGCTTCAATATCAACTTCTCGGTTAGAAATTTCAATCATTGTCAACAGCATTTCCTGGGTGATTAACCAGGGACGGTTAAACAGTTGGGCGAAAATCCTGTCATATTTTTTGGTCATTCGTTCCTCCATATCCGTGGGGTTTTGCTAATCATATAGGGATGTTTTTGTAATGTCAAGTGTTTTCCTCCGTATCCTTTGATTTTTTATTAGGGGAATTTGGTGTTTTATCTCCCTTATCGGGATTATTCTTCGGATCCTTTGTTTCTCCACCACCTTCCTGAAGGGATTCAAGTTCGATTGTAGTTGGCAAATCAGGGTAGTTTTCGTCTTCGGTTGCCCGTTGCAGTCTTTTCTTTTTGTAATTACCAATACCAAGTTTTCTTGCAACCTCTTCATGAGGAATACCAAGAACTTCAATAAGAGACGGATGCTTCACACCAAGAAGGGCAGAGGCTTTCATATCCATATCAGAGATATCAGAGATGGGATATTCAATTGAGATTAGATCATGGGCAAGTTTCTGAACCTTTTTCTTTATCGGTTTCTTGTCCTTAAAATCTACCACCTCTTCCACAGAGTATTCTAGTTTAAACTCTGGTAACACAGCATTCCTTAAAAGGAACAATGGTCTCCAGAAATCGTACTTCAGGAACCGATCAAAATAAGCAATTTGGTCATGTATCCTGTCAGCAGCAGGGCCACGGGAAGCTTTAACACCAGAGAAGGTGGAACCTTTTGTAGCACCGGTTACCATATCTTCAGGTTTATTCAATCCAGAAATAACCATTCCCATAATATCTGTGTCTGCATCAGATATCTTTGGAAGGTTTGGATTAATGCATTCCAGCTTTATACCAGGAGGAAGGACAATTGTACCACCAGGCTTTTTCTTTGCAAACAATCCAGTATTTTTCTTCTGATCATCGGTTAACTTCAACCAGGTTCTAAAAGACTTTGCATCCTCGATATAGGCAACCCACAAATAAGAGCCACTTGACTTCTTATGGTCTATTTCCCATTTCTTCAAATTCTCATAGTGGGATAACCAAACAAGAGTAGTTCTTATATGGGAAACATTTCTTGTGGTAAAAAATCCCTTATCCCATTCAACAATAAATTGATTGTATCCACCTAACTTGGAAAATTTCCTTGATCTGGATTTTGCACCAGAAAGTTTCTTCTCAGTAATAGAACTACATTTGTACTGTTTCCAGTAAGAAGCATACTCAGGGAAATAGGCTATATTAATGGACGGTATAACAATTGTTCCACTGGGGGTTTCTTCCAATTCACTATCTTTCAAATCAAATTCATAAAATAACGGGAAACCTGCTTTCCTTTTGTGGAAGTAGATACCGGACTGTTTATGTCCAGTAGGAGCCAAAGTACGTGGGCTCATAAAATCTATTTCCACAAACCCATCATTATGCAGAGTAAAGCATAGGAACAGTTCCCCTTCTATTCCTGAACGGGCGACATGCTTGGGTAAGTTCTTGTACAAGGCATTTCTTGGATCTTCAATATGGGCCTTCATTACTTCAGCAACTTTAGGTTGGTCAGAATCCATATTAAAGCCGAACCCAGTAAGATTACCCATGTAATCCTGAATATGGGTATTGATCTGCGGATTCTCAAGAAACTTTCTCCAACAAAGTTCCTGCAACTCTCTAAAGTTGGTATAATCAGAAGCACCTGAAATTGGAAAACCATCTTCGTCTACTACATGGGTACCTTCCCCTGTGTAATTGGACCATGGCATGGAAGCAGCCAATTCACCAAGCACTTCATCGGGCAAATCATCTATAATCTGGTCAATCTCCATTTGTTCCATTAGTAATCCCCTTTTGTCTGTTCGTAATACATGGTGCCAAAGTTAAGTTCTATGGTTCTAGTCCTAAAATCTTCAGGTCCAAGATTCCTTCCACCATAAACGGAGTTGGCTAAACTATAAATAGCGTCATCTTGGATACCCCATTTCTCAGTCTTTTCAGGGGAACCGTACCATTTCTTATGTGGATTATGGTCAAATCTCTTTGCTTCTTCTTCAAGAATATCTGGGCCTTTGGCTCCTGGTACATACACTTTGGGTGTTTTAAATAAGCCATTTTTGTACAAAGAGTACAGTTCCGAGAACATCTGTCGTTGTCTGTCATAGGTTGGGGAAATAACTTCCAAAGCAATGTCATTCTCCCCACACCATTCTCCCATGTCCCACATACCCCATCTTTCTGAGCATAAAGTATCGATACCGTCAAATACATCAGACATTTTCTTTAAAACGTCTTTGATATCATTCAAATCATTGCTGGTAACGTGTGCCAAATGCATTAAAAAGTAGATATACTTCTTTACGGAACCATCTTCCAGGTAAGAATCAGGATTATTCTTGCTGTTTGGTAAGCCTTTGGCAGTCAAAGTAAGGATAGTTTTGGCTCCTGCCATCTTGTTTAACTTCAATGGATCTGCTCTATCTATCCCTGCACACAGTGCCCAATCAGTCTTATATATGTCGGTTAAACGCTGCAAATCACTTAAATCAGTCATTTTGGCATGCATGGAACCATCATGTAAAACGTATATTTGGTCGATTTTCATCAATTCTTTTTGCAAATATGGGGCACTTTGGGTCCTTTCCCGACCTATTTTCTCGTCCCGATCCCCTACTACCTCCATTTTTTGGATAGTTTTTATAGTCTCCACCAGCTGGTTCTGCATTCCAAGCGTGTTATTAACCCCAATATAGTGGGTCGCTGCAACCAAATCAGCAGTAAACATAGCTTTACTGCCCGCATCCCACGTATTTTTGAAGTAACGGGCAAAGTCTGCTTCGGGAAACTTAGCTTTGTAGGAATCAAGTTGCTGTTGGGTCATCTGGGGGTTCCAGAAGTCCTTAAAATCCCCTTCTGGACTGCAACGGAAGTGAAAGAATAGGGCTGGATCTTCACCACGAGTATATGTCTGGTACAGTTTATACAATATGTGACTTTTCTCGGATACGGTACTGTCAATAACACCTAAAGCATTGGGTATATTACGGATACTACCATCCAACTGTACAAAGAACTTCGGATTGTTCATGTCGAACATTTCCGAGAAGGTATATCCAGATACGTTCGACACAATACCACTGAAGGAGGAGATACTTTTAATGAAAGAGCCAATGTTACCACTCTTGTCTCTCATCCGTATTTCTTTCTCTTGCACGTTCCGTTTACCAACTATCCGCAACAACTTCGGGCTATTCAGAATGATATCCCGCATAATGTCATAGTGGACAAACTTGGTCTGTTCCTTACTATTGGCCCCCAGCATGATCTGTTGCCTGGGGAAACAGAAGAATTTCCATAACTGTATCAGACATGCAAATAAGCTCTTGCCCTCCCCGCGCATCCAGCAGAAGATTATCAATCTGTGGATAAACTTACCATCTATCATCCGCAAAGCATCTTCGGCAACCTTCTTCTGCTCTTCCCACATTTCCCAGTATGATCTGCCAGTACTAGGATTTGGATCCCTGCTCATATCAGCAACAGGTATCCAGGTAGCTATGGTTTCTCCTTCCCTGAATATTGGTAAACAGATATGATCCTCTACCCACAGACCAAACCCTTCTCCACCATTACGGTACTCGGTAATGGTTCTCATACAATTCCATGCTCAGGGATAGGTACAGTTTGTCCAGCTAATTTATGGGTACAGTCACTCAGAAACTGAATCATCCCCGCCTTCACAAAGCAATGGCAAACGTGGTTAATATTATGTTCTTCTCTTCCATCAGTCCACCTTGTCAACACAGACGGGCTAAAGGTAGGAGAATCCACTGATTTATCCCAAGTCCAACTACCTGCTTTATTAACAAATATACGGTGCAGGGTTTCACATCCAGGACATTGCCAACCTATACTGCCATCTTCTAGTTCAACCAATACTTTACTTATTGCTTTCATACCCTATTCCTCGTCTTCCGGATTACCTTCGGTGCCTCTCCCTCAAACAACTTATCGTAATAACCAGTGTTACCAAGAACATCATCCCCTTCCCCGCCCTTACCGAAGTCACTACTAAAACTCTCGGCAAGATCATTTATATTCAGGTTGATACTACGGATGGTTTCCCGTATCTCTCTAAACAACGGATTTACCTGTACACTACCTTTATCGGTTAAAGTGGTTACTGGCCTACCATGATTAGCTATCTTCAATGATACCAAATGACTGAACAGCGGTATCAACTCAAACCCAATGCGAAACAAAGCTTGCTTATCTTCGGCATTCACCGACCCCATAAAATGCCGATACACATAATCCAGGTACTCCTTCCGTACACCACACAAACTCCCCTCATCTATGTAAGGACAACTTTCTTTTATCTGGCAATAGTGGACGTCGCACTGTGGAACAGCGTCCCACATCACTACAGGTATTCCCTCGGTAGTGGCTCCCTTGACAATTGGTATAGTGCCCATCCTCTCTTTTGTTCCCCTGGCACTGTGGGGTTGCGGTCCTCGTTTTCCCATTATCTAAACTCTGGATACTCGCTGAAGAATGCTTCTTCGGGAGTCATGCCAGCCTCATAAGGTATAATCCAATCAGCAATAGATATCAGTTCCCCGTACTCTGCCGATATAAGTGTAAGGTGTTCGTACCATTCATCAAAAGTTCTATTAGACATACAAGACCTCCATTGGTTAAGGTTACTTGGATGATATCTCTAATACTTTACATTGTCAAGGATATCTTTGTAATAAAGTAGGCCGTCGCTGATTTTGCTTCGGCATTTGATTGTAGAGGGATAGTATAGGGGAACGTATGCAGGAGGGAGAAAGAGCAGAGACCGCTAAAGGTTTCAGATGACGGGTATATGGTCTCCACAAATTGAGAAAAGGATACAGGGGTAGATTGTCGGTGCTCGGTGCAGGTTACTGCTACAGGTGGAGGGTGCTGGTGCTGGTAACTCTTCTCTGAACTGTTCACTGTAAAAACCACTATAGGAAAAGTTCACGGAAAATGCGGAAGAAAATTGTGGCGTGGACCCCATACAGGGGTGAAGGCTCGACCTTCACAGGTTTTTCAGGGTGTCCCTCTGCCTGTCACTGATCTTTGATAATCACTTGAGAGTAGTCGAACCCTAGCTGTCATCTCTCAAGGCACATAGTAAGACCTTAGCTAGGTTTCAAAGTAAACTGACATATTCAAGAGGGAATATGAAGGGGAGTAAAAGGCAAGAGAACATAGCAGACAAAGCAACGATTGAGCCTGTATCGTTGCTTTGTCTTAACTCTAATCAACAGGCTATTGAGGTTACACAATGAACTTATTCGAGACTGCTAATCAATTGAAAGCAGAGAAGGAAAGCAAGGCAAGAAAGTCAAGTCAGGCTTCTAGCCCTGATACCCTGACTATCCCTTACTTCAAAGGGATAGTACGCAAGGGCGATAGGTACTCTGTTTCTCTTTCGCCTAGGGTAATCGAGGAGGAAGGTATAATCGTGAGTGCAGAACCTATAGCTATTCAAGTTAAACCCTTGACAGGTTCGTTCTTGATCAGCTATTTTTCCTGCCTTGCATATCAACTCTGCAAGCACAACACTAAAGTTGTAGGCAAAAAGGTTACTGCTGATCCTCAGCCCTTAACTGTCTTTGTTGTTGAGGCACTTCTGAGAATCGAAGGTTTTAGCCTTGACGATTATGCGCAGGGCAAAACGAAAGGTTCTGTAAGGATTGCTTCGCACTTGAAAGCAATCAGCGAACAAAGAGACTTGAAAGTCTCTGTCGATGCAAAAACAGGCGAGATAAAAGGTATCACTGATAAAATCGCCTGTCAGGTACTCAACGCTATCTAAACCTTAAAAATTCCCCTGCTATCGAAAGGTAGCAGGGGATAGGAGAAACGCTATGCAGGCTATAGGCTATTTGATGTTAGTTGCAATTCCTGTCTTGTACTTTTTGTATAAGGTAATTGAGTTATCACAGTATATTCCTGTCAGGTGATGATATGAAAACAAGTGTAATGAATAAAGAGGGCTTTTACTGTCATAGCAAAGGGTTTTATGTAGTTTGCAATGCACCTTATCAATGCTATGAGGAATGTAACAAATACAGAGCTATTCAGGTTACAGGTGTCAAGGTAAGACAGTTTACTTGTGATACTGACAAACATGCAACAATAGCTCTGTTAACAGGTTTTATTGAAGGGAATAAACTCGTAGAGGTTAAACCTATATGAACAGAATCGAAAGAGAGTTTATCAGGGAATTAGAAAGGTTCTCTTTCGATCTTCCCTATGACTATTATGATAACTGTTCTGCATCTGAGATACAGTTATCAGGACATGAATCGAGCCTGATTGAATTGATTGACAGCCTGTCAGGCTATAACCTTGAGGTGACAGAATGAGACAGAAACAAAAGAAAGAATTAACAAGCTACGAAGTATTCGCTGTCTATCGCATAGTGATAGGCGCAATTATTGTGCTCTGTATGTGTATCAATTTCTAACCTGTAAAACCTTTGTCCTCGACATGACGTTAAACTGTCGAAAGGAAACATTATGAAAGAATACACAAAATGTCCTATCTGCAATAATGACGACTTGACATATCTTTTATCTGAGATAGGACAATACGTCAGATGTGACGACTGCAATGCTTTTAATACATCATACGAGATAGGCGAAACGTTTTCATCTGCTATCTCTATCGAGGATGCTATAGACGATAGTTTAAGGATTTTAAAGAAGCTTGCAGAACGAAAGCATTTTAGTAACCTGTTACCTTTCTTTACTGTCTTTGAAACATTCTCAGAAGATTTAGCAAAGATTGATGAATTAGATTTACCTGACGAGTGAAAAAACGACCTGATCATGTCGCTAAACTGATCATTTTTTACGCTCTGTTTTCCTGTAACCGCCCCCCTGCAGTATTCTCGACCTTTCCCTTATACCCTACAGATTTTCTGATCTGTATCCTATCTCTGGTAATTCACTGGTTACTCCAATCCCTTCTGGTTCTGACCGCTATAAACCGTTATTCTGGGGCATTTCCTGAGATGGCCTGTTCCCATTCATTGGTTTTGCTTCGGTTAATACCCCAACCAACCACTGTCGCCAACCCGTTACCTTACCCTGTCCGCGGTTGCTCCACGGTTCCTTCGGCAGCACCGTAACCACTCCCAGGTGGGCGGAGCCCCAGCCCCCAACCCATTACATACTCATACCTATGGAATCGTCACAAATACCGCGCTAAGCCCCGTTCCCACGGGTATCTTTTCCAACCCATCCCTCAACCTTCCCTATATTCCATTATCCATAAATGTTCTGGTACTGGGCCCTAAGCCCTGTCCCCACGGGCAATGTAACGGTCACCAGTATTGGTATGCACCTGGGGTACTTCTACGTGTAGTATGTAATGGGTTGGTTACAGTCTACCGTGGCCACCAACCCATTACCTTATTCTTATCTTACCGTAGGCCATTAGCCAGAACCTAGACTCTAAGGCCCGTCCCCACGGTGACTTGAACCAGTACGCCTAACGGTTACGGTATACTGGACACGTGCTAGCCTAACGGAACACGGCATTTCTGCCTAACGGGCACTGGTCTAACCACCGTACCGCCGTACCGTTACCCTCTCATCCTGTCCCCTACTACCCTATAAGTTCTCGTTACCTTTGGTGGTTACTGGTACCGAGGACCGTTGCTAGACCAGGTCCCGTGCCCCGTGTACGGGTGCGCGCACGTGAACCAAAGAGTCCAGTGCCGAGACCATGCACCGTTGCACACCACCCTTCGGGTGACCAGTAACCATTCCATTATATTCTAGTACCTTTAGTACTCTCTCTGTTACCTACCTATTATATTCTTGTAATGTATCGGTTATCATCGGCAAGAGAGTTTATTTATACCGTATAGTTATTTACCAGTTATTGTTTATCCATATTGTTATCGTTACTGAGTTTTGTTTTATTCTTTACCTAGAAATATAGATAGTGGTTGTGGATAGCCGTAAAGTCATTTTCTTTATAGGTTTACTTAGCCACTGATATATGTTATAATTAAAATAAAAGCACCAGAAAGGGAGGTAGTCTGATGAAGGTTGTTAGCGAGATTGATGGTTTACGGAATCCTCTTGAGAGTCATACATTTAGGCGGCTTTTAAGGAAGGTGGAAATGGTTGCAGAGATGGGATTGAATATTGTGAAGATGCAACGGTTTGAATTTATGCGGTGGAACTATAAGACTTGGGAAGAAGAGGAAGCAGGGTGGAACTTGTACACTCTGGTTTATAAAACTATTGAGTTGGATGAGAAGGGAAGGGAGTTGGGATTACTGGAAGTGGATGGAAGGTATCTCTGTGTCTCTTGTTGCACAAGTGAGTTTGTAAGGTTGGTGGATGGATGCCCTGTGTGTAAGCGTTGCGGTACACACTATAAAGGTTGGAAATAGGAGGTAGCGGAATGGATTTGTTTGAAATGGCAAAGGTTATTGCTGTGATGGCTCCTAAGCGTAAGGCTAGGAGTAAGAAGGTTGAGCGCGGCGGGGTTGTGGTAAAACGTGGTGGAATGGTTGTTAAGGATACGGTTGTAAGGGTTGAAAAGAAGTATCCTGAAGTGGTTAAGAAGGTTAAGGTTGATCGGAATGAGTTGATTCCTGAAGGTAATTGTTTAGAGCGGCGTAAAGAGTTAGGTAAGAGAGTATATACAGAGCGGGAATGTATGATTCGGGAATTGGTTGTAGGATATGGTTGTGATATTAAAGATGTTGAATTGTTATCCTTGAATGGCCTTGTTGAGTACAGGGCGAAGGTTCATTTGCAGGTGGCTAAAGAGTTCTTATCACAGGGAATTAAGCCTTTGAAACGGGTTGACCCTAGTGGTGAGAAAGCGATGAGTTTTAACGTGGTTTACTGCATAGATTCTCAGGCAGTAGATTATGATCGGATTAATGAGGCTGGAAGGTTGGTTAAAGAGCAGAACAGACAAGAGAGGTAATGGTTATGATCGAAGAATACGTGGTCAGGTTGCAAGGTGTGGTTATCAGGAGGTCGGCTGATCTTCTCCTGATACTGCGTTATTGTGATGAGCAGTTCGGAAATGCTTTCATAAACAACTATTGCAATTACATTGGTTGTGTCGGCATGTCATGGACTGATCATAACGAGCGAATTGATATCACTAGGGAATGGAGGTAATAGTTATGGCAATGTCAAAAGAGATGAAGTCGGCTATATACAATGCTGGTTATGCTTATGGTGATTACGAAGAGTTGGATCACCCTCTACTGAAGAAAGAGTTTGAAATGGCATTGGTTTCAAAAAGACAGTTTTATCTTCTTATGGCGGGTACACAGATAGATGAATGGGATATGGATGACGATGTTGAAGTCGGTATGAAAGATTGGTTGTACTGGCAGGAAAGAGAAAGGATGGGTAAAGAGCTTGCTGATATGTTGGACAGTATGCATTACATAATGGATTCCGAGAATTACTACTATGGAAATTATTAAGAGATAATGGAAATGAGAATACTTATTGCATCGACGGCTGGGCCTAAGTCACTGGAAGCATTCCCTGCATTGTGTGCTGAAATGCAGAAGTTTGCTGTGGATTATGATTGCATGATTCTTCACAAGCCTGGGATTATCTTGACGCAAGGGGCGGGGTGCTGGAACTATGCAATGGAAATACAGGGGCAGGAAGAGAAAGTGGAACTGATACTGCGGCCTATCGGTGCTAAAGGTTGCAGGAAACATCGGGTGTTTGTAGAATGTCCCGGTTGTCATAAAGAAGTTCCAGCGGGACGGGTACATCAGCACGTTTGTCGGTAGTTCTCGTATTGATGGGATTCAGTCTCTTTTCTAGGGAATGGATTCCATCTATCTGAGAATAAGCTCAGAGAAACCTTAATTCATAGAGGTGGTAAATGGGACAGGCAAAAAGACGGGGTACATTTGAACAGCGGAAAGAAAAAGCTATGGAGAAAAGACAAGTAGAATTTACCAACCAAAGAAGGTTGAGAGAAGAAAGACAGCGGATTGAAGACCATGAAGCTGATATGAGAGAAGCGGCTATGACACCAGAGGAAAAAGACAGAAGAAAAAGAAGCCATATCGGTATGGTGGCATATATGGCGATGATGGGCTCAATGTTGGGTTACCGAACAAAATAAGGAGAACAGAATGGTACCATTAAGAGCACATGCAACGGCAAAGTTTCTTCCTGCGACAGCAAAGTAGGGACCACGGTTTGTGGTACAAGTAGGGGCATACCGGAAAAAGGTAATGAGAGAAGATTTGATGCCGGAGATGGATAGGTATGCAGAACTGGCACAAGTATTAGTGGAATTGAGGATGCAGGAACTGGGGTTAGACTGGAAGATTAAGTCTGCTTCTATCCTGCATAACGGTGTATATGTATTCATAATGGAGTAAGGGAATGAAAGAAGTTATAGTAGACTTTCACGGGATTGACTCCTGGAATCGTCCTGTGTTCAAATCAGTAAATGGAAACTATTTCTATGGTAGTACTGATATACTATTTGAATATGGGGAGAGTAGAGAAAAGGTACTACAAGAAGTAGTAGAATCGAATCTTGTATATTTCGGTACCAAATTTGATTGTGAACCATCTGGTTCAGCTTGTCCTTTTATTAAAATTAAACGGGAGGAATAATTATGGCACAGCCCGCAAAGAAAGTAGATTTGGCATTCTTGAAGATCATTAAACGGCAGCTTACTGAAGCACTGGAATATGGGACAATACTAGGAGGATCAAGGTACGACAAATTGGAAGCGGTGGCACAGAAGGTGGATATTATTATCCGTATTTCCCCTGACGTGGAACCAGAGAATACTCCTGGTATTACTAAAGATGACCTGGCACAGTTGGCTGGGCTGAAAACTTATGATCCTTCCCTGCCTCAAGGTTGGGTAGACATGGTACGGAACCAATTGAATTTCAATGTGGCCCCACACTTTGTATATGGTTATGATGACACCAAGATGGGTAGGCCGGTTCCTATCACTTCAATTGGTAAGGCAATGTTGCCAGTTATTAATCATGTTATGGGTACCTGTTACCCGGAGGAATAGACTATGACACTGGCAATGATGTTGTTAGAATGGAGAAGGTTATTAGAAGATGATAGTTGGGAATTTGTTGTAAGTCAGGAAACCTTTTCATTTATGGTTCAGGTGTTACGTCCTTTGTCGGATAAGCAGTTTAACATAATACTTTCCTTATGGGAATAGGAGACGAAAAATGTTCAAGATGCAGATAAGAGTTTGGACGGCTAGGAAAGGGTATTACTGGGTAAGTGTAAGACCTTCTTGGGATCATTCCTGGGATGATGTTTATTCCCCTGCCCCCAAATTCTATGAGTACGAAACGGAAAATGAAGCGCGGCGGATGCTCGATATGTGTTATCCTAACCTGATATATGGTACTGAGAAAAGAGTAGTACCTTCGGAGGAACATGATGGATGATTGGAAACTGTATTGTCCTAAATGTGGTATGATTATGACTCTGTTTGGAGTAGGGGAAATTGGAGACGATTACCTCTACGGTAAATGGATCTGTCTTATGTGTGGCTTACAAATGGATATTCATGAAGAGAAAAAGGAGCAGAAAGATGAAACGGTATAAATATTTGGCAATGAAGTTACAAGCGGCTTCTAACTGTATCAATATGTTTGGTACTGCTTTCAATCCTCTTTGGTATGAGAAACACAAAGAAGATATAGATAAACAAATGGAAACTGCCCCAAATGGATCAGGATTTGATAATGGTACCACTCTTGTTGAAGAGGATTGCAATAGTAAGAAATTGGTATTCCTTACAGCATACCATCATTTGGATGATATAGGGTACTACGTTAAATGGACTGACCATAAAGTTATCATTACCTCTGCCTTTGATGGTTTTGATATGAGAATTACTGGTAAGAATTTTAACGGTATAAAAGAGTATATTGCAGATGTTTTCAATGCATGGTTGAATGAAGATGTAGAAACAGAGCAGAACAAAACAGAGTAGTACAGTAAAGAATAACGGAGATTGTATCGGGATTCAACGATTGTTTACAGGGTATAGTGTTCTATCCTGTAAGCGTAAACAGTAAAATTTAAACATCGGAGATCACAATGATTACTTCAACTAAAGTGGACTTTTCAGCAAGGGAAGTGGTAGGAACATTAAAACGAACCTTCCCACAGATAAGAGGTATTAAAATGGAAGATGAAGATAAAATCTTCCTTGGTAATGCAGCAGAAGGTGGAGAGATTAATGGTCTTCCTGCCTGTGACTATTACAATGAAAGTTATGAAGAAACGGTATATGTAATGGGAGTGCATCGGAAACTGCATCATTTGCTTGATACACTGGGATGGTTTGTTGAGCCACATGATCCTGGCACTTACTATGCTTACAGGGGGTAATGGTTATGAAAGAAAATATGTACTACCGTAACGGTAAAAAGTATAGAAAGATCGGTAGAAATGAAATTATAATGGAAGGAGCAATGCATTCCTGGTGCGGTGGGGTACTGATGCCTATTCTTAATTCGGATTCAGAAACTGTAGGAGATATACCGGCAAACTTCTCAGATGAAAGAGATTTTTACAATCCAGTGGAGGAAGTATGATTGTATGGGTAAACAAAAACTTAACGGAATTCTCTACCCCATGGTCAATCAAAAGTAGTCGGGTACTGTTGATACACAATAGTACAGGTAAGCATGGTAAATGCTTCAAGAACGTGTATCTTGGGTATTCAAGGGATGGACGGATCCATCGTATCAGTATCCGTCCTCATCTCAATAAGAAACCTGTAGTGGAGAAAGTAGTCGGAATATGGGTTGCTGAATGTGATTATACCGTGATGGGTAATGAAGTGTTTTCTGGTAAGACAAAACGGGATCAGTCCATAGATGGTAGATTTGGTATCTATGAGACTGGTACAATTATTGAGTGTCAAGATATTCAATGGGAACTGAAGGAGAATCGGGGATGGGTAATATCAAGAAGACAGTAAATTTATCGGAAAAGTATACAAAGCTGGATCCAGATAAAGTATTCCTATTCTGGGGGGCCACCTGTAACTGTGATATTGATCAGGAAATGGATCAAACACTGGAACAGTTTATGGAAAATGGAACTCCTACTTGTCCCTTGTGCAAGACTGCGTTCTGGTTTGGTTCCTGTGTTGTAGAAAAAGAGGAAGGCAAACTGGAAGAAATAAAGGAAACGGTCAGAATGTACCATTACGGTCTTGATAGCAGAGGACATGGTGGAGTACTGGCAAACATTCTTGTGGATAAAGTAGAAGAGATTCTTGGTATGCCATGGGAACGAGGTAAAGAATTGGAAGCTAAAAATCGACCACGGAAGACAAAATAATTGTTGACGTAAGTAAACGGATAGACTAGAATATAGACATAGGGACAGTTGCGTCCATAAGGTATAGCTATGTCTGGTCAATGGTGACTAAAACAAAACGAGGTGATATGATGGCTAAGACGAAACAGAATTGGATTGATGAAGTTAAGGCATTCGGTCAGGAAGCACTCGGTGACGTTACTGACGCGGATCTGGCAGCAATGCAGATTGGGCAACTTAAAGCCCTGAAGAAAGAACTTGAGAAAGAGACTGGTAAGGTGGAAGAACCTGCTGCTGGTAAGATGGAAATAATTATTGATCGGGATAAGCAGGAAGAAGCTGGTAAAGTGGAAGAACTGCCCAAGAGCCAGTTCATTTCAATGTGTGGAAGTGAGTATGATCCCAAGAAGTCGGGATCATGTGCCAAGCAGTGCAGTAAAGATTTCCCGGAAGCATTCAAGGCTTGCTCCGAGAATTTCGCGGCTAAAGCTTCAGTTGGTACCACTACTAAAACAAAAAAGACGAAAGCACCTACTACTGGTGGCAAGACTGTCTGGAATCATGTTGCTTCAAGTCAAGCTGGCTTGATTGATGAGTGCATCATCGGTGGAAAACAGATGACTCTGGCAGAGATTGCTGAGTTTGCAAAGGCAAAGGAAGCACGGACCTTGAATCATCTTCAGCATCTGGTTGCTGACTGGCAGATCACTATCCTGACTGATAAGCGGAAGGTTGGTGAGGAAGAGAAAACGTACTACTTCTGGAAGGACAAATGCCCAGCAGCAGTCGGTGAGCCGTTGGCAGGTAAGTCTGCATATAAATCTTGATAGGAGAAATTATGGGAATGTATATCAATCCAGAAAATGGAACAAAAGAAGAATGGTTGGCTAAAAATGCAGCAGTTGCCAGCCCCACTGCCCCTGTATGGGAAGAACTTCCGGATGGTCATCTTCCTGTTTGCCTTGTTAATAATGGCCCGTTTACAGCAGCGGGAATTGCTTACAGCAAGGAAGAATTAATGGCTTTCAATTTATCAGACGACTACAGACCCAAAGTATGGTTTATTGTTAAAAAGGAGAAATTGGAACCGTTTATGAAGTAATTCAAGTATCTTTTTGGGAGAGAAGAGTTCTTGAATGGAGTACGGAAATATTATAATTTACTAAATGGAGGGAGAGCTATGACGAGCCGCTAAGAACGGCAAACATAAACAGAATCTTCGGATTCTGTTTATGTACTGGTAACGAATAAAAGGATTTGTTATCGGTATATAAACAGAAACCTTTGGAGGCAGCATGAATGAGTACGAATTCCGGATCAGGTATTTCGGTGTAAGTGGATTTTTAGAAGAGGAAACTTTCACTATTGAAGCGGAAGATAGAGATGAAGCTGGGTATAAAGTTGAAAATTACGCAGAAGTAGAAGCTGATTTCAACGATTTTGATAGATGGGAAATTGATCTTATCAAGGAGACTGATAATGGAACAGAATGAGAAAATTGTAGATCGGATCAAGAAACTGTTCGCTTTGGGAATGAAAGACCCAGAATCTCCTGAAGCTATGTCGGCAATGTCCAAAGCGAAAGAGCTTATGGACAAGTACAATATTGCCACTATCGACATGGAAGATGATGGCACCATCAAAGACAGCAACATAGTTCGGACTGACCTTGATTTCATGGATCAGTCCAACACCTGGGAAGGAGTCCTCTGTGTCCATATCTGTAAAGCATTTCAGTGTGAAGTTATCCGGAGCGTGGACTATCTCACCAAGAATAAAAGACTGGTAATGTTCGGTGCTAAAACCGACATAGATTTTGCAAGTTTCCTGCTCAAGTTCACCAGATTGCAAATCCAGAAACTTCTGGAGAAGTCAGGGTTCACTTTGCCTGCCGACAGGAAAACCTATTGTCTCGGTGCTGTGCATACTGTTGGTAAACTGATCAAAGAAGCATTTATTGATCCACCTAAAGAGAACGTAACCAGAACAGAGACGGAAGAGAAAACGCAACATGCTCTGATAGTGGTTAAGTCTGATGCGGTGGTTAGAAAGTTTGATGAAGCATTTCCCGAGCGTAGAAAGGGGCGGAAGGTAAAGGCAAACGGTTCAAGAGATGCTTACATGAATGGTATTGCTGATGGTAACAAAGTGAAGATCAATCGTCAGTTGGGTGGTGAATCCCACAGTAAACTGAAATAGGAGGTTGGTATGAAAGTAATCATATTGGAAGGCAGGTATGAATCCTGTGGACAGATGGTTAATCGGTACCAACCTATATTGGTAAAGGAAGGGGAACCAACATTTACTTTAAAGGACCACACTATCAGATTTGCTTTCTTTGAGGAATGGGAACACCACAGTAAAGATAAGCATTTAGAAGCAAAGGTTAAGTCATTAGATAACGTGGTGGCTGTTCTGAATACAATGATCAATGAAGCGGAAACCCTGAAGAAGAGGATAATGGAGGAAATATGAAACTATTTTGCCAGTGCAACAGTAGTTGGGAGAATCCTTTTAAGTATGAATCAAGGCAAATATGTGGAACTGGGACACGTGAGAGAAAACCATTTGGTAAGTGTCCCGTATGTCGATTTTATTATTGGATAGAAGTTGATTATGAAAATATGATGCATGATCTACGGGAGATGAATCTATGAAACCGGAACAGAACATGCAGGTGGCTACCACTATACTGAACCAGTTGGGTGGAACACAACGGTTAGTTACTATGATAGGAGCAAGAGATATCTTAGTGGGACCGTACACTTTGCAGTTTAAATTCATGACTGTAAATGGTATTAACTGCACCCGAATTACTCTTGATACTAACACGGATACCTACGATATTAAATGGTTCCATGTTCGCGGAACCAAAGTTAAAGATATGGGAAACATATACGGTATATATGCTGACCAATTAAGAGATTATTTCAGTATTACAACTGGATTGGCACTTTCACTATAAGGAGAATAGTTATGGAAGAAGGGCCATTATTTTCAGAATTGGAATTAGGTATACTCAGTAGAACAATAAACAGAACATGGGATACTATTGCATCGGATCTATTCTCTGCTATTGGTGTAGCAGAAATAGACCGGTATGAAGTAGCGGAAACTTGTCTTGATGCGGATAGGTGGAGAGAAAACACCCAAGACAAAGAGGCAATGGAGATTATAATAGAAAAACTGAGAAAACTCGGTTTCTATTCTGCTAAATGGAAAGCTGTTATACGGAAAGTTCTCCCTTACAAAACTTATGGAAACTAAGGAGATTTGCAATGGAAATAGAAGAAGCCAAAAAAATGGAAGGAACAGAATTCACCTATATTTTTGAAGACGGTGATACCATCCAAGCTTACGTCAAAAAATTCGATCAGAAAGTGGGCCTAACCTGTCTCAGTCTCACTACCCAGACTAAGGATGGGTGGAAGCCCAATGACAAGGAATTTATTGAGGCCGACGGTACTTTCTGTGTTATTGGTGCGAGAAGTATACCGAAATGTATGGCTATTCTCGAAGGTATAAAAGAAAAAGGCTACCACACACAAGAAAATAATGGTCTAGGAAATTTCCTTGGATGTGTGTTCAGCTAAGCCATCGACAAAAATGCATATATTGGATAAAATAAAAGGAGATTGCAATGAACGGACAAGAGAAGATCATGGAAGAAGAGAAATTGGAAGCTATCCGGGAAGAGATTCACGCACGTTTTCCAGACATATCATGGCCGGAACCTGTGCTGGAACCAATCTACTATGGCCGTCTCAAAAAGACTGAGATTGAAAAGCGGAAAGCTATCATGGACGTCAATACGGGTTATGTGTGGGATATCGTTTCTAATATCTATGGATTGATTCCTCATGAGAAAGCACTGTATGATGTACTGGCTGGTATCCCTGAAGAGATGGGGAAACCTGAAATTGATCTGAGCATCTGGAATTATGGTTCTCGTTTCAGAGCCGATATCAAGTTTCCTGAAGTCGGGAAAGATGTGGAGATCAAGGTCGGGGACAAGGTACGACCAAGATTTACAATTCAATCTTCCTATGACCGTTTCTTGCTGCATGATCTGGAATACGGAGCAGAGCAGTTGAAATGCACGAATGGCCTGATGATTTTCAATGGTAAGAAAAGTTCACGCAAACATATTACCACGGCACACATTACCCCTGAAGTGTTGGCAAAACTTGCAGAAAATTTCCCGATCGAATATAGTGAAGCTACAGAGCAATGGCGCAAGTGGGCTAACAGGCAGTTGACACAAGTGGAACTGGATGATGTGTTTGAGGCATTGCCTTTCTCTCAGCCAGAAAAAGAGAAGATAATGGCACTTCCCCTGATGAACAGTGACAATCGGTTCTTGCAGCAGATGGAGAATCGTACACTGTGGGATGTGAACAGCGCCGCTACCCAGTTCACGAAACACGAAATTCGTGGTGATCAGAGGCGTAATGACCTGGAAAGAGACATTGCAATCGCTATGAGTAAAGTCGGGAAGGACTTGATAAGATGATTTATGAAATCTTTTTGTCGGCAGGACAGGAGGATGGTTTTATCGTGCGTGGTGCTAAGTCTATGGACGAGGCTGTCACAAGGACAATTCACCACGCACGACAGAAACACCCCGGTCTATTTGACGCTAATGGGATGGTAAAAGAGTATGGGTTCCCATTAGTGTATGAAATTCAACAATGGCAATAGGAGGATATTATGTCTGAGAAAACTATATTGGAAAACTACTATGATGAATTAGAGCTTGCCCAAACTTGGAAAAAAGAAGGAAGAATATTTGTAGATGCCGATGTAGCTGGTAAAGAACTTGCAGACGGAAGAGAATTTGTACCAATTGATGAATACATAGAAGATTTTGAAAAATGTATACGGGAAATGGAAGCAGGAGCCGATCAAGAATTATATAATTATTAAAGGAGGCATTTTGGAAAAGATAGGAGTATGGGTACCAGTAGATCAAAATGGTACTTCATTCAAACAGATATTTGAAACTGATGGTATGACGTATGCAGATTTAGTGGAGAAGGTATATCGTGGAATTGATCTGTTTCTTGTTCATAGTGTGGATAACAGTTTCAATTACATTTTTCCTATGGCTTTTGCAGAGGATAGATTGATTCCACTTTCTGCTATCATGGCAAACAATTACAGTATAATGCCTACTGGTAAGAAGTTGGGTGAACTGGAATGCAGTTCCGTTACTGCTAATTACTGGACATGTGACTGTAAAACATATTTTGTATGGCACAAGATCGTACAGAAGTGCCACAGGTGCAATCAAACAGTTAGTAATGCGCGTAACAGGCTACCAGATTTAAACAATCTCATCAAATGGGACTATTTGGTTCCGTAAACAGCGCAATCCTTTAATTAAATGGAGAACAAAATGGGTATTGACAATTTGACAATTGGTGAAATTAAACAGTTAGCTTGTATGTTCAATACAAAACAATGTGATAATTCTGCATGGGAATTGGATGAAGTTTATTTGATCAGGACAGTGACTATGATTGACACTGGTAAAGTGGTTAAAGTTACTGATCAAGAAATTGTATTAGAGGATGCTGCTTGGATTGCTGATACTGGAAGATTTTCCGATGCTATTAAAAAATGTGAATTCAATGAAGTGGAACCGTTTCCAGATGGTAAAGTAATAATTGGTCGTGGAGCTATTATTGATGCAGTAAAGATTAAAAAATCTCCCAGGAGCCAAAAATGAATACAGCAGTTTTACGAACTGGATTTGACAGGTCATGGTCAGGGTCAAGGTCAGGGTCAGGGTCAGGGTCAAGGTCAGGGTCAGGGTCAGGGTCATGGTCAGGGTCAGGGTCAGGGTCATGGTCATGGTCATGGTCATGGTCAAGGTCATGGTCAAGGTCAGGGTCAAGGTCATGGTCAAGGTCAAGGTCAGGGTCAGGGTCAGGGTCAGGGTCATGAAGATTCAATAATTGGAACCTATCGGGATTTTGTTTTCCTGTCAGTCAATAGTCAGGTAAGCATGATAGGCAGAAAACAAAATCCCGATGCAATCTCCGCGAGAATCCAATATGAGCAGATTACAGAAGAAAGTTATTCCCTCAGAAGATGAACGAGTACAGTTATTGGTTAAACGCCATTCAAGAGTATATTACAAAAGGCTTGGTAAGTACCGATACGTTGTAGTATTCCCTATGCTACCTGGTATCCCACCGTATAAACAGGGACTTTTTGTCAATTCAGAATATAATGGAATTTTTGATAGAGTTATTGAATCAGAAGTAAATGGAGTTTTACTGGAATATGAGGATATTCCAGAACTGGTTCTCAATCTCATAAAGAGAGAGTTATATCATGGCGGATATTTGTAAGCTACACACATACGATCCTATTTTCACTTGGTGCAATCGAAAGGCGGCAGACACTTTACGGAATCTGCTTTCATACGAGTACGAGGTATGGGAAAAGAAACAATTCGGGAAGAAGAAGAAAATATATAAACGGTACCTGATTGAAGGACGGAATTATGGTGACTACTTTTTCCTTTCGGGACTGGTTGACCGATGCATTGACTACCTCCATAAAAACAACATAGAGTATGAATATGTATCAGACATTCCCGAACTGAGATTCAGTAGTCCCCACCTAGAAACAATCCAATTCCGTGAATATCAACTGAACCTGATTAATATTGCCATTGAACGGGGATATGGTGTTATCATTTCACCTACGGGAAGCGGGAAATCCATTATTCTGTATGGTGTCATATCTTGTTTCCCTAAAGAGAATGTTCTGATACTGGTTCACTCCCTTGATCTTGTGAAACAGTTACATGATGGGCTAAAGGAATGTGGTTTCGATGGTACTGGTATATATTCCAGAGGGAAACCTATGCACAGGATAACGGTTTCTACAGTACAAAGTTATTCTAAAGTTGCTAAGGACTGGAAAAATCATTGGGATGTAGTAATAGTTGACGAAGGGCATCATGTTGGTAATCCAAATAGAGGATGGTACTATGATGCTTTAACTTATACAAAATGTCCTTGGCGGTTCGCATTCACCGCTACTTTATCTGATAGAGTGGAAGCACGGTTTGCCCTGGAAGGATTGATCGGGCCTGTAATTGGTGAACTTACAATGGCAGAAGGACAAGACCTTGGTTTCCTTGCTACTCCTGAAATTATATTTCGGATAGTACCTGTACCAGAAACAGTTCGGAACATTCGTAAGGATACTTCTTACAGTAAGATTTACACTGATGGTATAGTGGATAACTGGACAAGAAATGCTAAGATTGCTTTTGAAGCTGAACGGGAAGTGAAAAATGGTGGCACAGTTTTGATCCTTGTCAGCAGGATAGCCCACATACATGCTATTATTGAATTTATGGACATGCCTGTTGAGATTGTTCAGGGATCGGTTTCCAAGGAACAGCGGTCAATCATCAAAGAGGAATTAAAGAACGGTGATATTGGTTGTGTCATTGCAACTATTGCTTGGGTAGAGGGTGTGGATATCCCATCACTGTCTATGGTAATCAATGCTGCTGGTGGCATCTCTGAAAGAGAAACCTTACAGAAAATTGGTAGAGGGTTGCGGAAAACAGAGAATAAGAATACAGTGAAGATTATTGAATTTATGGATATTGCTAATATTCCCAGAAACATATTAAAACCAGCACAAGGAGCCCATATTCTTCATAGGCAGAGTGTTATAAGATGGGAGATTTATGAGGGACAAGGTTGGAAACCAATTTTGGAACAAGACGATAGTCATTACATAAAGGAACCTTTACGGAAACAGCTTTATGCTAAAGAAAACCAAGACAGACTATAGCAGTTTCAACATTATCGGATTCTTGGATGAGTATGGTATATCGTATAGAACGTCAGGTAAGAACATTGCAAATGGTTGGATAGGTATTGAAACTTGTCCTTTCTGTTCTGGTAGTGGGTTTCATTTTGGTGTAAAGCTTTCTTCTAATAACGGTAGTTGTTGGATATGTGGTGACGGTGGAAATGCCGTCAGTATCATAGCTAATGTTGCGGAAGTAAGTTGGAAAGAAGCTTACCAGATACTGCATAAGTTCAATTCAGATGTTGTGGATTGGATTCCTGAATCAGATAAACCAGGACAACAAGTTATTTTACCTGACGGTATAAGAGAAAAATTAACCAAGTCGGCAAAACAGTATTTGATTGGTAGAAAATATAATCCTGACTTTCTGGTTCAGCAATACAAGATCCGTTGTACTGATCAGTATTCTACTCTATATGTTGAAGACAGGGAGTGGGACTTTTCAGAACGGATATTGTGTCCCGTGTACATGAATCGGCAGATGCAATGTTATGTTGCTCGGGATTACACTGGAGAGAAAGATCCAAAATATATGAATTCCCCTGTAGTGGCATCGATACGGGAACCAAGAAGTTGTATTTACAATTATGATACCTTGAAAGGAAAGATTATAATTGTAGAAGGTATTACAGATGTATGGAGATTTGGTGCAAAAGTAGGTGCATTTCTTGGGATAACATTTACACCACATCAGATAAGAAGTTTGGCTGAAAAAGATATTGAAGAGGCTACGGTATTGTTTGATCGTGGTGCAGAGAAGAGGGCAAAAGAATTGGCTCATTCTTTGGCATCTGTTATTCCTGTAGTAAGAGTGGCTTTTATCGAAGAGGATGATCCTGGTGTAATGGAACAGGACGTAGCGTTAAAAGTTAAATACCAACTTATAGGGGAGGTATAATGGAAAAGTGGAAAGACTGGATTATAACAAAGCATTTAGTGTTTCATTGGATGACCGTAATATTAATAATTTGGGTATCATTTGCTGCTGGTGCATTGGCAGAGTATAACTATATCCGAATGAATAGAATGGATAAAATTGTTGTACAGAAGTATCGGTTTCACCATAAATGCTTAGATGGAACAGATGTAGAGTATATTGCCACTGCAAAGTTAAACACAATGGTGGTATGTAATGAACTACCAATAGAACCTACTGAGGTAGAGTAAATGATTGGCGGGCTTGAAGCCATCTTATGGTTAACCCTCAATGTTTACCATGAAGCCCGATCGGAAGATCAGTTCAATCAGATTGCGGTGGCTCATGTAACTTTGAACAGGGCCAATAAAGATGGCAGAACAATCAAGCAAACGGTTCTTAAAGACAGGCAGTTCAGTTGGACGTTTCAGAAAACCAAAGATGAATATTGGCCAGACGATTGGAAAGCTTTCCTGAAGTGTCTTAAAAGTGTACGGGTTGCGGCTACTGGTTATGATTTCACCCAAGGAGCCACTCACTATCATGAGAGAAAAGTAAAACCTTATTGGACTAAGGGGATGCACCAGATAGGTACATTTGGGGCACATAAATTCTATGTATCACGGAGGTAATATGAGTAAACCAATAATGGCAAGTTTCACAAGAGAGACAGGTAGGTGGAACGGTAAGACATTTGTTGATCGGGAATTCTATAATTACAGTAAAGAAATACAGATGGAAATAGTAGATAAGGATGATAAACCTATACTGAGATTTATCGGTGGGCCTACCGGTTATGAATCATACTACATTAAGGATTTCTTGAAACCCTGGCCCAATAGACCCAGTGAAATATGTATATGTGGTGGTACAATAAACAGTTACCACAGATGCAGTGTTCCTTGGAAAGAAGTAGAGCAATTCTTGTCAGATAATGGGTATCAGGAGAAATAAATCGGTAGTAAACTGTAATTCAATCCTGTAAGGAGAAATGTTATGGAATTTAAAGAATTCAAAGTGGCGGTACAAGAACAGTTCAAGAGGATGCAGGGGGCCAATCTGTTTCGGGTAAATTTGGATAAAGATGTTCTTTGGAAAACATATCTGGAAAGTTTTCCTGAAGGAACAAACCCTATATTTCGTGAACGAACGGAACATGACTGCCAGTGTTGTAAAAGTTTCATTCGAGCAGTTGGTAATGTTGTTACTATTACCAATAACAAAATAGAAAGTATTTGGAATATCAATATTGGTGGGCATTATCAAATTGTTGCTGATGCAATGGCAAAATACGTTGAAAGTTTCCCAATTGATAATGTATTCCTTCATGCTGAAAAAACAGCTGGAACAGATAAAAACTATCAACAATTGGAGAACGGGGAAGTATTAGGATGGGAGCATTTCTTTATTGATGTTCCCAGCAAAAACTACTGTAAAGGAATTGATATTGGTACAAAGTTATCAGAATACCGAAGCACATTTGATGTAATGTATCGTGGACTTGAAGAAATAACGGTTGATTCTATTGAAACCGTTTTAGAACTCATCGCCCAGAATTCTCTGTATCGTGGGGAAGAACATTTACATTCCGTAAAATCATTTCAGGCACTAAAAAATGAATTTGACAAATCGGATAGTAAAATTCTATTCTGTTGGAACAAGGTTTGGATTACCCCGACTGTTGCGAGAATTAGAAATACTTCTATTGGTACTCTTCTGGTTGACATATCAGAAGGAATAGATTTAGAAAAAGCAGTCAAAGCGTTTGAGTCCAAAGTTGCCCCGCACAATTATAAAAGAACTTCCGCAGTTGTGTCAAAGTCAATGGTTGAAAGTGCAAAGAAAAAGTTGGAAGAACTCGGTCTGGTTGAAGCTCTTGAAAGACGACATGCAGTCATTGAAGATATTTCCATAAACAATGTGCTGTTTGCTGATCGTGCTGCAAAGAAGAGAATGGATGTATTCGATGAGATTGCTGCAAAGACAACAAAGATTCCGAAGAAATTGGAACGTGTCGAATCAGTGGATATTGAGACATTCGTCAAAGAGATTCTTCCAAGAGCGGAATCGATTGAACTGATGTTTGAGAATAAGCACACTTCCAATCTGGTGAGTTTGATTGCTCCGGCAATGCAGGGAAAGAGCATGTTCAAATGGGATAACAACTTCTCATGGTCGTACAATGGCGAGGTTGCTGATTCGATCAAAGAGCGGGTCAAGAAAGCCGGGGGCAATGTCGGGGGATATCTCAGATTCTCCCTGTCATGGTTCAATTTTGATGATCTTGACTTGCACATGGTTGAGCCAAATGGATATGAAATTTTTTATGGGAACCGAGGATTTAATAGTCCTTGTCGGGGAACGCTTGACGTTGATATGAATGCCGGTTCGGGAACCACCAGAACCCCTGTTGAAAATATCTGCTATTCCGATAGGAAGTATCTAAAGGATGGAACTTATCGACTGTTTGTACAACAATTCAGTCAAAGGGAATCGAAAGATGTTGGGTTTGAGGTTGAGTTTGAAGTTGAAGGCAGAATGGAGACACTAACTTATGACAAACCAGTAAAAGGTAATGTCCCTGTTCTTGAAATTAAGTATTCAAAAACGGATGGTATAAAGATCATCAAATCTCTTCCGTCCTCGCAGTCAACAAAGGAAGTTTGGGGAATCAATACACAGCAGTTCCATAAGGTCAATGCAGTTATGTTTTCCCCGAATTATTGGGATGAGAAGGCAACAGGAAACAAACATTACTTCTTCATGCTGGATGAGTGCAAGAACATGGATTCAGCAAGGGGTTTCTACAATGAGTTCCTGTCGTCAGAACTAGATGCCCATCGGAAAGTTTTTGAGATTCTTGGATCGAAGATGAAGGTTGAAAACTCAGAGAATCAACTGAGTGGTCTTGGTTTCTCTTCAACCCAAAGGAATGAGGTTCTTTGTCGTGTAACTGGGAGTTTTTCCCGCACAATCAAAATCACTTTTTAAGTGAACTGAAGTCCAACGTAGTTAAACATGAATCAAAAGGAGAACATCATGAATGGAATGTTTGAGAAAGCGTCAAGAGAAGGAATCCGGTTTGAATCTTCCAAGGGAAATCTAACCGTTGAGGATCTGTGGTGCTTGCCGTTGTCGAGCAGGAATGGATCAAACCTTGACAGTATCGCCACTGGGCTGTATTGCAAGCTGAAGGAAGAGAATACCACCAGCTTTGTCGTCAAGGCGAAGAAAGCTGATGAAATCCTTCAGTTGAAATTCGATGTGGTAAAGCACATTATCGATGTCCGGTTGGCTGAAGAGGATGCCGCTGAAAAGATCAAGGCAGATCGGCAGAAGAAACAGCGGATCATGGCGATCATTGCCGAGAAGGAAGATCAGAGCTTGATGGGCAAGTCTCTGGAGGAATTGAAGGAGTTGGCAAACTCGCTGTAAGAATCTTAACTGAATTGTGGCTCTTGTTTATAGGAGCCACAATTCAGAAGGAGAAATGATATGGCTATTAAACCAATAGTAGATATTGGTGATGTAATTTCCCAGTTGCAGCATTTACTTAGTTGCAAAGAGCTTCTGGAAGAATTATACCACCAAGTTGAAACATATAGTAGGATAGATGATATGACTTGGACACGGGTAAAGCTACTGATAGGAGAGAAATGATCTTAACTATATTTTTAGTTGGCATTTTCATATTGCTTTTATGCAAAGTTGGGGGAGACAAACAGCAAACCAATCAACAGAGACAGTGGAAGAAGCAGATGAAATTCTTAGAAAAATTATGATGGTTTTTTCTTGCAATGTGTTTCCTTTGCTTGTATGCTCTCTAGGTATGCAGAATGTTAGGAAGCTGGTCACTTCTTAACAAAAGAATAATAGGTTGGTAAAAATATAAAGATAAATTTAACTGGACAAAATCAAGTTGCGACCCCATAGCCACATGGAAGATACCGGTTTGTCCAGGATCGGTATTTCTCATTGTGGCTATTTTTATTTAAGGAGAACAAATGGCAAAGCTGATCAAGAAAGAAGTTCCAGAAGAACTGGAAAAAGAAGAGGTCATGGTAGGAATCAGTAATCCATGGGCTATCCCTGTTATTATCCCTCAGTCATCGGTTGACCATATAGTAAGAATGTATGTAGAAGGGGATGAGTTGGCATTAACAGCTATGGTAATCTATCTACAATGTCGTTCATGGAAAATGAAACGACAAGAATGGAATGATGAAATACTCTGCACCACTTTTAATATCAGCAAAGAAGAATTGGATCACGTAATAAATATATTGGAAACCGTTAAATTTTATTAGGAGACTGGCAATGGTTACAGAATCTAAATTGAAACCATTTGCAATCTTTGACTCTACCTTGCAGGAATTCCAGAAAAAAGGAAGGGAAAAGGAACCGTATTACATGGAAGCCTATTTCTTGTACAGCTTTTACTATTCCCAAGCACTGAAACAAGATACACATTCAGTTTACTGTACAAAAAATTGGACAATGGAAGTAACAGGGATATCGGTTAGAAAGCTTCATGGTGCAAGAGATTTACTACAGAGAATGGGTTTAATCTCTGAGTACGAGTACAGTCCTGAACATAACAAATACTTTTTCACAGTTAAAGTGGATACATTGGTAGATGCAGAGGTAGGGGGGATACGGAGCGTAGGGGGGGAGGGGGGTACGGAGCGTATATGCAATTCTCCTACTAATATTTATTCTCCTACTATAAAACCCATTAATATAAATATTAATGAATCCAGTTTAGAAAAACCAACTGACAAGCAAAAGTTTATCCGAAAAGATATTGCTCAAGAACCAGAAGAGAAAGAAAAACCATTGCTTGTTAAAAAGATAATAAGACCATCTTTTGTAGATTCAAACGGAAAATATAGGGAAACCAAAAAGAATGTGGATTCTATTGAAATAGCGGCAAATATTAAACACGCACTGGAATATTGGAACAGTAAGGAGGAACTGGTTACACATACCATAAATGAAGATAGCCCGTCAAAAACCTTGCTGCATTGTGTCCAGTTAATCAAAATGTTTTTCTCTGGTAAACTGATTAAACATGCTTTATTGCCAAAAAATTTCGATCAGTCTTTATGGAAAGGGGGAAGACAGACACTGGAAGATTGGAAATATTTTGTTGATGAAATTTGTTTATGCTTGAATGATCCTGGTTTATTGCCTAAGAAGAACGGTAAAGCATTGGCACTGCCTGTATTCCTTGAGGGAAGTGAACGGTTAGAGTTGCCCGCTTTCATTTTCAATTACTGTTTGGGCGACTACAAGACAGCAACAGTTGATGTAAACCCGAAGAACACCATTAAGATCAAGACATTTTGGGAACAGTTAATTGGTAAGTTTAAAGATACACCAGAGAATCAGAAAGCTTTTGTAGCCATAAGTAATCTCAGTGAACAGACATTTGCCGAAAGGAGAAAGGTAAATAAAAACTGGATACCTGCAATGAATGAATACTTTCCCGCTAATATTGTCAAGAGTATCTTGCGACAGAATCTTTGGATAAAGGAGAAGGGACACCAGCCCGTGTATATGGATACAAAGTTCTTTAAAGGAATGGTGTCCCGCTATGACTATGATCGCACTACAGGGAAAATCATATTTTAACGGGAATGCCCCTAATTTCAATTTTCGAGGTAACAGGTATGAGTGATAACACTAACCCTAAGCCGTTAAATCCCGAAGGAATCTCCGCTATTCCTGAAGGGGGAAATGATACAGAACAGGAGAAGCAGACGAGAAAGATAAATGCTTGGGTTTCTCAAGCAATAGAAGCCGAACTTATGATGGAAAAGATAAAAGAGTCCAAGATAGTTTGTCCAGTATGCAGCATCTCTTACAAGTATGATGGAAATCTTCACGATACCTATTTCTTTACTCCACAATGTAACTGTCCTTTAAGGAGAAACTAATGGGACTGGTACGAGTAGAGGAAGTGGATAATGTTACAGAGGAATTAATCATAGCCGGAATGATATCCAGTAATTCATATCTTTCCTATGTTGCGGAGAGGTTACAGTTACGGTACTTCCGAAGTGATCAGTGTAAAGTAATTGCAAAATTAATACTGGAGTTTTTCAGTAATCATAAACGGTCCCCCGGTGCCAGTATGCGGGAGCTTTATGAATCGGCTATCGATGATCTACCAGAAGATGATGCCTTCATTATCGGGAGGTTGCTGAAGAACATTGCAAAGAAATATGGTTACAGAGAAATATCCTTTGAAGTATTGAAGGACACTACTGATGGTTATTTTGAGGTTAGATCAGTTGAAACTTTGGTAGATAAAATATCAGGGTTGACTGCTCGCGGCAAAACCGAAGAAGCTTTAAAAGAGATTGATGAATGGTACAAAGATCCAACAAGGCATATCATTTCTTCTATCAGTCCATTTGATACATCTATGGCTGAAGCAGTTATGACTGCCGATAGATTGCTCTATAGATTCAAGAATGATCTGGACTCAGTGCTTCCACCACAAATGTCAAACAAACTGTATACGTTTCTTGGTGGAACTAAATCAGGCAAGTCTCAGTGGTTAGGCCACCTTGCGGTCTGCTTTGCAGAAGCAGGTTTGAAAGTGGCTATATGGCAGTTTGAGTTGACAGAGACAGAATACATTGGCAGGTTAATGTCTAATATATCTGGTAAAGAAATAGATCCAAGACATGACAGGGATACCAAAGATGTAGAATTATCCGTATTCGATTGTGAGCATAACAGGGACAGAAGTTGTGCAATGGAAGACTGTCCAAATAATGAAGACTTTGAATCGTTTGACAAGTACGTTCCAGAAGCATGGACGCCATGCTGTTTCTGTAAAGGGCATCCGGAATTTAGTCCTGTAGTATGGAAGATGGAAGCAAAGATTGGTGTAATCAATTCCATTAACTCATTGAAGAAGGAACAGATTACATGGTTAAGACAATTCGGTGACAATATCAAAATGTTTCCTGGTGAATCTGGTCATGTAACTTCAGAAGATGTAAAGAACCAACTGTTACGGTTACGGTTATCAGAAGGGTTTATTCCAGATGTAATAATTATTGATCAAGCTGATAATATTGCTGCAAGTTCTCGGTATCATGAAAAGAGACATGAGATAGGTAGTGTGTGGTTGGACTTAGCTACTCTTGCCAAGCAGGGATACCTTGTTTGGACTGCTAGTCAGACGAACAGGGGTGGGTGGGGTAAGGAATGGATAGAGACTTCCGATGTAGGGGAAGATGCAAGTAAGTTTATGGTGTGTTCTGGTGTTGTTACGATTAACCAGTATAAAGGTGGGGACTTTGACGAGTACGAATGGAATACCCAAAGGTTAAGGGCATTCTATTTCAGAAATGCGAAGATACCTGGACGGGACGTCCGAGTGCTGAACGACTTCTCTCGGTACATTGCTTGTCTTGATTGTTGTAAAATGTAAAATGAACGGCAATAGTTGGTACTATTAAATAATTTTATTGACAATAGGTAAACGTATTAGTAAACTTATAGGTAAGAGTAGTTCAATCCAATTGCAGGAGGGCATATGGCAAAGTTTCGGAATACATTTAATTGGTACTTTATAAGTATGCTATTGGTAGCTATATTTGTTTTCGGTACTTATGTTAGAAATGCAGTACGGTTTGTCAGTTGTGATTTTGAACCAAGCTATAAGGCAGAAGTTATGTATGGTGTTGGTTTAATTCTGCCTACTTTTTTAGCATCAGCTTTCATGGACTTTGGTAAATAATATTTGGAGGAATGATGTACACAATACGGAAAGTGTTTAAGTTGGAAGGAGCCCACATACTGTCAAGGTCATTCTCCAAAGTCTGCCAAAGAATTCATGGCCACTCGTATCGTGTGGAAATATTTATTTCTACTGAAGAGTTGAATGCTGACGGTATGGTAGTTGATTTCAAGTTGATGAAAAATAACATTGGTTACATGATAGACTGTTGGGATCATAGATGTTTGGTATCAAGTGATTCCTACAAAGGCATTGAGTTACTGGGAACATTCCACGACTCTTTTGTTGTTGTTCCGTTTAACCCTACTGCCGAGAATATGTGTAAAGATATTTACGATCGGGTAAAAGAATGTGTTCCCAATGGTTTCACTTTAAAAGTAAGAATACATGAAACGGATACTGGCTATGCAGAATACTACGAATGAGTTAAATATAAACTATGGCATTAACAAGGTTCAGAAAAAGGGATTTATTTACAGAAATGGTAAAATAAAAATAATGGGGGATTGGGATGATGACAATACCCATAAGGAAATAAGGAGAAAAATTAGAGAAGATAATCCAGGTTGGAACATTACAGGGTATTGTTTACCTAGTGGTGATGAAAATGGTGAATGAAAAAATAGGACACCATGCTACTTACTGGGATGGTAAAAGTATGGTAGATTCCTGGAGTAATACATGGGAACATACTCTTCCAGAAATTAAACCATATCCATATATGCATATAAAAGATAATCTATTTGGTATGCCGTGGTTAACCGGAGATGCAATTAAATTCAAAATGGATATTCAATTTATCCAGAGGAACATTATGCCAATCCTATTAAGGGAAGTTCAATACACATTTAGTGGTGAAGTGGGACACATAGTCCAAGGTTCTCCGATCCTTTTAATACGTACCCAGGGATGTAATATGGAATGTCCCTGGTGTGACGCTCAAGGTTCACAGGACTTTGAACATGGTCTGTCTGTAGATCACCGAGTACTAGCAGAGTTGATGTACAATTCAGCTTTTCCTATTCTGCTTACTGGTGGTGAACCACTGTTGCATTCCAAAGCTATTTTAGAAGCACTGTGTTTATTGGATAATATTTACAACGTCCGTAGAACGGTGCAAATTGAAACAAATGGTTCAATAGCCATAGATCCAGAATTACTTACGTACGCCACATTTGTTGTTGATTATAAGTTCCAGTATCAGCATCAAATGAAACGGGAAAATTATGATCTGTTGACTAACAAAGATTGGATCAAGTTATTAGTTACTGACCAAGATGATATTTTAAAATTAAAACAGTTTATTGAGGATTTTCCGATTGACACAAAAGCTAAATTGGCAGTGTCCTGTACTGACAACCAACTTTATAAGGAAGTCTGTGATTTGGTACTTGACAACAAATGGCCCATTATTGTAAACGTACAGATACATAAACTTTTAGGGATAGCATAGGAGGTGGTTCCCGTTGTCTGAAACTAAAACTTTAAAGTGTAAAAAATGTGGTTGGGAATGGGTTCCCAGAAAGGCAGATGTAAGGCAATGCCCGCATTGTAAAACAGCGTACTGGAATGTGGACAAGAAAGAAATACAACCAAAAAAGGAGAAGTAAAATGGGTGAAGTTAACGAGGTAAAGGAAGTCAATGCCGCCAATCTGAAGAAAGCAGTCAAAGAGTTGAACGACCTGGCAGTAGAAGGGGTTGCCAAAATCAGGACAGTTGGAATCAATGTCAATGATATGGCTCTCCAGTTTATCAAAGCCTGTAATGCCGTGAATGACATTGATGAGAAACTTCTCACTGATTCAATGGTGGAAGTATATAATTCCCTTCCTGCCCCGGAAGAGTTGGCGGTAGCTCAGAAGGCACCGAAGGAGAAGAAAGCCAAGGAGCCCAAAGAGAAGAAGGTAAAAGCACCGAAAGAGCCCAAGGAAAAGAGAGAGCGTAAGGGGCCACATGATGGTGCAGCCCGCAGCCGTTACAATCATCTTCAGGGAGCAAAATCTGGTAAGCTTGATGATGAACTCTTTGCTGGTGGTACGATGGAAGATATCATGGCCAAGTGTGAAGTTCCCATGCTCCGTGTAAAGGGACATGCAAAGCATCTGGTTAACGATCTTGGTCTGACCTTGACCATTACCGAGAATAAGGAAGACCCGATGAAGTCCAAGTACAAGATCAAGGAAGAGAAGTGGTCTGCTGAAGCCGCAAAAGAGTAGCAGTAAATGAAGTCAGTCTGATTACAATGGAACCGGTACATTAGTTACCGGTTCCATTGTTTAAACTCTACCAAAGGAAAAGAAATGATTTCTAAAGTAACATCAAAGGTTGATTACATTTTGCTGAAGAAAGCGGCAGAATTAATCATTGAAGCTATTGGTGAATCTCAATTAGACCCGAATTTTGCTGGTACTCCTGATCGATTTGCCAGGGCGTTTTCTTCTTTCTTCATGTTACCGGCAGAAATAGAACAACAGATGGAAGAAATTCTCAGTGTGTCCTTCCCAACAAAAGGGTACAGGGGAATGGTTTTCTGTACCGGAATTGAAGTAGTATCATGGTGCCCACATCATTTACTGCCAGTACTGTATGATATCACTATAGGGTATATTCCTTCAGAGAATGGTAAATTACTTGGTGCATCTAAACTTGCCAGACTTGCTGATATTCTCTGTAAAAGAGCGGTTCTGCAAGAAGACCTTACTAACCATATTGCTTCATCTATTGAAGGATTAACTGAAGCTGACGGTGTTGCAGTAGTGGTAAATGGTAGGCATGACTGTATGCGTATTCGTGGAATCAAACAGATGAATTCTGTATTCAAAACTTCGGAAATGCGGGGATCGTTCAAGACAAATCCAGAAACAAGGGAAGAGTTTTTCCACCTTATTGCAAATGGAGATTGAAATGGTTAGGGTACCAGAAAATTCAGATAGTATTACAGTAAGTGTTTATCTAAAAAATGGGGATTTCTTTGAAAGAAAAGACTGTACTATGGCCCCTACTGGGGAACACGAAACACTAATAAGTTTTTGGGAAGGGGATGATATAGTTGTTTTTCCGCTGGAGCAAGTTGACCGTTTTATATACCATTTTGATACTGTAAAAGGAGTTTAACCATGACTGATCAAGTAATTGAATTAGGGGATACTGTCAAAGATAGGATTACTGGTTATACTGGTGTAGTTACTACCATTAATTCTTATCTGTATTCTTCCCCACGAATTGGGGTACGATCTAAAGAACTTCATAATGGTATTCCTGTTATGGAGCAGTCTTTTGATGAAGTAGAATTGGAAATAGTTGAGAAACAAACCATTAAAATGCTGATTACAGATAAACCAGATATTTCTTTTATGGATTTGGTAGAAGACACCGTTACAGGTTTCAAAGGAAAGGTTGTTGGTATTGCCAAATTTCTGACAGGTTGTTTTCGTATAGGGGTCCAAAGCGAAGCAATGAAAGATGGTTCCCCTGTTAACTGGCAGTGGTTTCCTGATCCACAAATTAAGGTATTACAGAAAAAGGAACAAGAGCCAGTTAAGCGTCTTGGTGGTCCTATGCCTACTTGTAACAGGGGGTAAAATATGGTAGATATAAAACGGAATACCCATATTGTCATAAAGAGGGATGACGTTACCAAGTATCTTTCTGAGGAAGAAAGAGATACGTTGGATAAAATAGTTTACGAGATAAAAGTACGTAGAGTGGCTAATCTCATACCACCACATAATGAGTATATTGTCTGCAACTGGAACGAACCATACGCCCAGAAAGTGTTAGATGTTATACTGGAAGGAGAGGAATTAAAAAGTGGTACAATTTTTATTGATGTAGAAAAAGAAGCTTGGGAATCAATTAAACAGGCAGTAGCTGAATCTCCTTGGATACCTGAAGACTATTATATGAATGATTGGGTAGCCGATATTCGTTCTTTTCTTCTTAAAAAGGATTGATGCAAATGAACTTGGTGAAAGCCGAAATACTGTTCAGCAGAAAATGTAACCTTGCTTGTAAGCATTGTTCTATGGTAACTGGACAAAGTAACTCCCTGACCATTGAGGAATGGAAAAAGGGGTTTGATAACTTGAAAGAATTGGGATGTTCTTTCGGTGCTTTCTACGGAGCAGAACCGTTACTTGAGTTCAACAAACTGAAAGTAGTTTTGCCCTACGCTGAATCTATTGGTATCCATACTACGGTAATTACTTCTGGTACACGTATTCCAGATTTTCATAACAAGTTGAAAGAACTGCATAAGGCTGGTGGTAAAAGCCTGTCCATGTCGTATGATATACTGGCATACGATATGAGTTCCGCAAAGAAAAGAGATGCTGCTTTAAAGTCTTTGAAGTACTGGAAGACATTTCCCGATATACGGGATGCAGCGGCTATAACCACTTTGACAGCAAAGAACTTTCACCTGTTACCTGCAATGGTTCAACATATGAGTGATCTTGGTATATGGACATTCTACGATATGATTCATGAAGATCGTGGACAGCCCGGATCAAAGTGTAGGGGTAAGGCTGGTAATCTAATGTTTCAGCCTGAGCAATTAGGCAAACTGTTTGAAGTACTGGAACTGGTTAATGATATGAGTAAGAATGGATTCCTTGTCCATAACTCTGATAACTTTGTGAAAATGCTTCAGTATATGTATGGTAATTCCCCTGATATTTATAGTTGGTGCTGTGCATGTGGCGGTACTGTATTTCCATCATGGTTGACAATTGACTGTGACGGTACCGTTTTACCGTGTGACGATTTCCATGTTACCAGAGAGTTCAAATTTCATCATGATTTAGATACTTGGTGGCCTAAGTGTATCCTTGTATTCAGAGAACAGATACAGAAGAATGATTGCCATTGTTGCTGGAACACACATATTGATGCCCACTTTATTAAAGCAGGGCATGGTAAACTTTCCGATTACATTCATGGGGTGTAATATGTATGAAGACTGGGATGATGATGCAGTTACAGAACAGTGGAATATACCAGAGGCAACCGATAAACATGAAACTGTATCAATAACCACTGATGGTAAAAATTGGAGATTAGCAATCTCCTGTGATATGGGTTACGAATGGACTAATGCCGATTTATCCGTTATTATAAAATGGATTAAGGAAAATAAACCGGAGCTATTGCTATGAGGGAAGAAGATCAGAGTAATATTGAATGGGGAATGGCAGATATACAAGACCAGTACAGTAAATCACGGGTCTTATGTATTTCTGGTGGAGTTGACTCCGTTATTGCTTGGTATTACCTGAACAAACCCACAGCAGTGTACTTCAATACAGGTGTTCCTTATGCTGCAAAAGAGAAGAGAGCTTTAATGAATCTGGGAATACCATTCATTGAGGATAACTCCCTGAAATTTCCAGAGACCAGTATCTACATTCCCCATAGAAACTTGCTGTTTGCTTCAAGGGCTTCTCAGTACGGGGACACCGTATATATGGCAGGACTGAAAGATGATATGGTAGAAGACAAGAATGAAATGGCCTTTGCTGTAATGTCTGATTGCCTTACTGCTATTGGTAAGAAACCAGTACAGGTGCTTTCCCCTTTCTGGGGTATGATGAAGGAAGATATTATCCGATGGTTTCTGGCTGATAATGGACATGCCGAATACATTCTGAAATGTACCTGTTCTTGTTATTCTGATATTGGTAAGGAGTGCATGGCATGTGAAGCATGTTTCCGAAAGAACTGTGCCTTATTTGCTAATGGTATAAAACGTCCATTTGAATTCAATAAACTGATATCGTATTATACCAATAGGGCATTGGAAGGGGTTTACGTTTCAGAAAGAAACGAAAGTATTCTTAATTATGTGGAGTGGCTGAATGGACAGAGAAAAACTGTACAACACACCGAGAGACAAGAAGGTTTTCTTCTTTGACATTGATGGTACTATTACTGTTGAAACTGAAGGGTGGGATTATCTGAAGAGAACCCCACGATTGGAAGTTATCGACAAGATAAACACCCTTTATGATTCTGGAGTAGTTCATGTAGTGTTTTGGACTTCCCGTTTATCTATTGACAGGAGAAAAACAGAATTTTGGCTGGAGGCTCATGCAGTAAAGTACCATGAATTAAAGTTTGGTAAACCATTCTTTGACTTGTATATCTGCGACAAGGCAATAAACATTGAACAGTGGGAGAAATAAATGGATACAGTACATGCTGATGGTAAATGTCCTCTTAAATTAAACTTTGGTTGTGGTTCTGATATAAAGGAAGGGTGGTGTAATGTTGATGCACACATAGACCAGGATTTCGACTATTCTCATTTAAAAGATACCTGGATACTGGAAGGGAAAATTGTTTCACCACATGCTCTGCCCAGTAATCACTTTGAGAGTATAGATGCGATTATGGTTATGGAACATTTACACTATGATCTTATTCCAAATACATTATTTTGCCTGTATCGCTTTCTTAAAGATAATGGCACCCTGAAGATTATTGTTCCAAACTTTTTGAAATTAGCGAAAGATTTAATACAGAATGAAGCAGTACCCAAAGGTAGTTTAGAATATGTGGATAATATCCGTAATATAAATAATGAGTTTCTTGATCCTACATTTGAGGATATGGGATTCATTCGTGGGCACCAGTCAATATGGACACCGAGACTTGCTGAAAGGTGGTTACGAAATGAGGGATATAGGGTTCATTCGTGGGCACCATTTGGCGTGGAAGATTATCATTTGAAAATAATTGCAATTAAACCTGAAGGGAATCCTTATGGTAGCCCAAATAAAGACTAACTTCATCCTAGATTCGGGCGCATTTTCGGCCGACCAGAAAGGCACTGAAGTAGATGTTTACAAGTACATGGATTTTATCCGTGAGAACAAAGTAGAACTCTATTTCAACCTTGATGTTATCGGTAGTGCTGAAGGTTCCTGGAAGAATCAGGAGATAATGGAGAAGAGCGGGTTTAGTCCCTTGCCAGTATTTCATGTTGAAGACGAAGAAAGATACTTAGACAGGTGCATAAGCGATTACCGATACTTTGCATTAGGCGGAATGGCAGGGGGAGTATCAGAGCAGTCAAGGGAAAGATTTCTTGACAGATGCTGGGAAAAGATTTGCCCTGCCCCAACATATATGCCTGTCAGTAAGGTTCATGGGTTAGGACTTGCAAGTCCATTATTAATTACCAAATACCCTTGGGCGAGTTGTGACACAGCCAGTGGTATACATTACGGTAGATATGGGATAATAATTATTCCTCGAATGAAACATGGTGGGAAACCAGATTACCTGTCACCACCTTATTCAATCTATATAACGGAAAGGTCTACTACTGTACAAGTTGAAGGAAAGCATATACGGAATGTGGCACCATCTGTCAGAAAATGGATATATGAATACATTGTTTCCAGAGGGTTTGCTGTAGGCAAGATTGATCTTGTTCCAGTTCTGAAAGGGTATGAGTTACAGGAAGGGGAAAAGTTTACTGGCAAGGAGAAGGTTTTGATTGAGCGGGTAATTGAACCTGGGGTTGTATCTAATGGGACTATCCGGGATTACTTTAACTTAGATTTTTACCTACAGATGGAGAAGGCTATACCTGAATGGCCTTGGTCGTATAAACCGAAAATGAAAAGGATGTTTTAAAGGAGAAATTATGTCAGCCGATCTTATAGAAGTGTACAAAGCCGTACAAGAGATAAATGAAAGTATGTTTGGCTGTTTTGTAGAACCTCCAGTAGAAGCAAAGGATTTTGATGATTGGTCTAATGCCATTACTTACAGTAAACTTTACCTTCTTACTGATGGGGAAACTATCTCAATAAGTTTTCTGGATATCCCTATATGGGATACTGATATGGATGAACGGGAATATGATGATGAAAAGGATGACTGGGAACCATTAGTTCTGTTTCTCAAAAGGAAAATAACTGGAATACTTTCTAATATTGTAAGGATAAAATTCAATGACAATACTTCTGATAGTGGTAGTAGTGCTAGTGGTACAGATACTTCTGTTAAAGCTTAACGGTTACAAAGGAGGGGAGTTTTGATTCTTTACCTCGCGGGAGGATTCCACTTTAGCAATACTGTAGAGTCCGAGAAAAAACTAGCGGAACAGATGATTTCCTTATATAATCGATACAATAGACTTGCAACTTTCTATTACGAGAAAGATGCACGGAACATAATAACTGTCATGGAGGAATTAAATGGAGACAAAGGAATTGGTACGGATAGTCAATCTTCTCATGGTTGCAGTAGAGAGGAAAGCAGTAGTATCCCAGTATGATCACGTAGTGTTTTATGGTGGTGCAATCTCCACTTTCAATGGAAAGATATTTATTTCCCACCCTGTCGATCTTGATCTGGAATGTTCTGTTCCAGCAGAAGACCTGTTGAATATTCTGAAGACAGTGGAAGATAAGGAAGTAACTTTAACGGTTGACAAAAACATGTTAAAGATTAAATCCAGTGACGTAGAAGCAGAACTGTCTACCGATGTTTACGAAGACAATGTTGTTAAGACCATTAAGTACCTTGATATTGGTAAGTTCACCAAAGAGGATTACAAGAAGACAGCCAAAGAATTCATTCAGGCATTGAACGATTGCCGTTTCAGTGTAGGGAAAGATGTATCCTGTTCCCATAATTCCTTCTGCATTCATGTAATTGATGAAGCAGTTGAATCTACTGATGGTTACAGGTGTTCAGAATACATAATGGATTCCGTAATGGATGAGATGCTTTTACCAGTATCTTCAGTTAATTCTCTCTTATCCTTTGCCCCTGTCTATTATGTACTTGACAATGGCTGGGCTCATTTTATCGATGAGAACGATGTTTTCTTTTCTATATCGGTTATCAAGGGAACCTTTCCAGATGTTCCTAAGATAATGGATAGGGCAAAGGCAGAAGTAGAAGTGGCATTACCGATTCAGATAGCAAATATCCTTTCTGAATTTGGTAAGCTTTCTTCAGGGGAGACTGATATTTACAAGTTTATGGAAGTGGAAATAAAAGGTAAGGAAATTATCTGTAAAACGGATAAGCAGGGCTGTTCGGTAAAGAAGAAGATTCCTTTTCCCGAAAGCCAAACTGACCTAACATTCCTTATCAGTCCCACGTTGCTGAACAGTGTGTTATCGAAAACGAATATTATCGGTATAAACTATACCAGTAACATGGCATCCTTTTCTTCAAAGAACTTTACTCATGTAATGGTTCTGCCTGAAGGTAAGGAAGAGAAAGAGGAAGTATATACTGGAACAGGTAGCGACGTCCCGTTCTGATATGGAAATAATATGAATTATATTGAACCTGAAGTATTCTGGTGTTCATATTGTGGTAAAAATATCTGGGTTCAGGCTTATCCAAATATACAACCTGAACATTTAATCTGTGAAAAATGCAAACTGGAGAAACGGTATGAAAACAAAAACCATCAAGACAGTGCTGCGAAAGAAGATTGACAGTTGGCTGAAGTCCATTGCAGATGAAAGAATCCGTAAGATTGCAGAAGAGAATACAATAGTAACTGGTGGTTGCATAGCCAATATGCTGTTGGGAGAAAAGGTAAATGACTACGATGTATATTTTCGCTCACAGTTGGCGGCAAAAGAGATTGCCGAGTATTACATTGGATTGTTTTCCATTAAGAACAGGGAAGGGATTCCATGTAAAATATCTGTAGATACTAGAGAAGACAGGGTAAAGATAGTGGTTAAGTCTGCTGGTATTGCAAGTGCTGATGGTACAGAAAAACCGTATGAATATTTTGAAGGATCACCGGAACAGAATGCTTCCAATTATGTATCAGATGTAATGCAAGATCCAGGAGAGATTGAAGATAAGTTTGAAGAGGTATCGGAGAAGATTGAGGATCAAGCGGAAGATACCGATACACAGTACAAACCTGTCTTCCTGAGTACAAATGCAATTACCCTGAGTGGGAAGATTCAGATGGTGTTCCGTTTCTTTGGGGAACCTGAAGAGATCCACAAGTATTATGATTTCATGCACTGTACAAATTACTGGACAAGTTGGGACGATAAACTGGAACTGAAGAAAGAAGCATTAGCTTGTCTGCTTTCCAGAGAATTGATTTATGTTGGCAGCAAATATCCGATATGTTCTATCTTTCGTGTCCGTAAGTTTATTAAACGTAATTTTACCATTAATGCTGGTCAACTTCTGAAAATCTGTATGCAGATATCAGAACTGGATTTAACCAAAATAGAAGTATTGCAGGATCAGCTTACTGGTGTGGACTGTGCTTACTTTCTGGAAGTTATCGGTAAGTTGAAAGAGAAAGATCCAGAGAAGGTAAACTCGGCTTACCTGATTGAGATAATCGACCGACTTTTCTAAGGTAGAAATGATTACCCAAGCAGAGTTAAAAGAAATACTTCACTATGATCCAGGTACTGGGATATTTACGTGGAAGACAGATGGTCGTGGCCGTGGCCATAAAATTGGCAATGTTGCGGGAACTTGTACCGAATATGGTTATATTCGTATAGGAATATATGGAAGATACTATATGGCTCATTGTCTTGCTATACTTTATACGGATGGTTATTTATCAGAATATACAGTGGATCATATTGATAGAGTAAGAGATAACAATAGGAGAAATAATTTACGGGAGGCCTCTCATCAATGCCAAATGAGAAATAGTGGTATAAATAAAAATAATTTTAGCGGTATAAAAGGAGTTACATGGAACAAAACATATAATAAATGGCAAGCACAGGTAATGGTTAATGGAATGTGTAAATACCTTGGTCTATTTACAGATTTTCTGGAAGCCTGTTATCACCGATTCGCGGCTGAACAGTGTCTGGGTTTCCAGGACTGTGATATAAATTCATCTGCAAAACAGTATATTGATGGGAAGTTAGGGTAATGTACTTTCTGTTCCGTTAAACGATGTGATGATGGTTTTAGATAGACAAAACTAATGTGGACTTTCCCAAGGTGAATTAATGAAGATTAAAAGTTTCTGGAATGATGGGCCTGCCATCAGTGAGGATTGTGATTCCTGTGGGCTTCACACTATTTGTAAATCACCATTCTCAAAACATTACGGTAATGGTAGATTGAATGCTTTGATCATTACTGGTAAACCTTCTGCTATTGAAGACAGTAAAGGATTTGGTTTCTCAGGGGAAACAATGGATACCATGAAAGAATTCTTTTCCAGTGTAGGAGTGAACCTGGAGAACAATTTCTGGAAAACATCTGCTGTCTCCTGCTACAGTAAAGGGGAAATAAAAGATGACCATATACTGAAATGCAAACCGAATCTGATAGACAAGATCAAGGAACTAAAACCTAAGTATATTTTAACTGTTGGGAATGCTGCAACAAAAGCTGTTCTTGGTAAGATAGGCAGGAAAACCCCAGCACTTGAAACTCTGGTTATGAGGGCCATTCCTGTACATGAATATGGTGCCTGGGTTTTGCCTATGCTGAACCCAGGCAAGATGAAGACAGAGAATCAGAAAGCTTATTTCGGCAGACTGGTTAAGTTTGTTATGGCTGAGATAAAACAGAAGAAAGAATTGGTAAAGGTAAATCCATTTGAGAATGTAAAAGTCCTAATAGAGTACAAGGATATTATAAATGGACTGGAAGACCTGTTATCCGATTCTGATTTCGTTTCCTCAATTGATATTGAAGGAACTGGTTTAAAACCACAGTATGAAAAACACTGCATTACTTCTGTTGGTATATCTACCAGAAAGGGAACAATAGCTTTTCCACTTGACCATAGTGAAGTTACTTTTTCCGATCAAGCCTACAACAATATTGTTGAGTTACTTGTGGAATATCTGGAAAGAGAAGATATCAAAAAGATCGCCCACAAGTTGCAATTTGACACAATGTGGTTAGAAACTATTCTTGATTGCACTGTTAATGGATGGTTGCAATGCACCAATATAAATCAGCATCTTCTGGATCATAGAACAGGGGCCAAAGGATTAAAGGAACTTTGTTTCCTTAAATGGGGGATCAGGGATTATGATAAAAAAGCCGACAAGTATATTGAAGCTGACAGGCAAGGGGCAAAGGAACTCAACAGAATGCGGGAAATGCCCCTGTACGATCAATTGCTGTATGTAGGGGCTGACGCCTATCTTACCCTTAAACTAAGCGATGACGAGGACGAAGAATATCGGCAACTTGATTCTAAGAAGAAATATTACCCTCGCATCCTGTTTACTGAAAGTGCCAGAACTTTATGCACTATGCAAGAGAATGGTATTCCGATAAATGCAGAATATTATGTAAAGGCAGAAGAGGAAGTAACTGGTAAGATCCAGGATTTAGAAGAGAAGATAGCCAATGAACCGTATGTAAAGAAGTTTACCAATCTGTATCGAAAGAAATTTGAGCATTCAAAGCCAGCCGATCTGAAGAGACTGTTCTTTGAAGTGATGAAACTGGATGCTAAGAAACTGGGAACTACTGATGGTGGTAATATCTCTTTAGATGAAAAGGCACTGAAGGATATTGGTTTACCCATATGTGAAGATATTTTATCTTTAAGGAAATTGCTGAAAGTACGGGATACATACCTGTCCCAGTTTGCAAGAGAAGAGGTTAATGGAAAGATTCATCCGTTTTTTAACTTAACAATTGCAAGGAGTTACCGCTCAAGTAGCACCCAACCGAATTTCCAAAATATTCCCAAGAGGGATGACTACGCTAAGAAGATAACAAGAACTGGGATTGTAACCGAACCTGACTGTGGTATTGGTGAGATTGACTTTTCCGGAGTTGAGGTTTGTACATCGGCAGCGTATCATAAAGATCCAAACTTTATTGCATACCTGACTGTTGATGGGTCTGATATGCATAGGGACAATGCTTGTGATATTTGGCAGGTTCGTAAAGAGAATCTGGATGAAGATGGAAAGATCAGATTCTATATAAAGAATCAATGGACATTCCCTCAGTTCTACGGTGATTACTGGGGAAGTTGTGGTCCACAGTTATGGGAAACTGCTATCGAGAAAGAGAAATTTGTTCTACGAAATGGTACCCCATTAGTGGAACACATGCACGATAAAGGAATCCATAATGTAGACGATTTCCTCAAGCATTGTAAGAAAGCGGAAGAGAAAATGTGGAATGAACGGTTTAAAGTTTATACTGCATGGAAGAAAGAAGTAAACGATTTCTATATTAAGTACGGTTACGTGGAAACGTATTTAGGTTTCAGATTTTATGGTCTACTGGACAGAAAGCAGACAACCAATTACCCCATACAGGGAACAGCGTTTCATATCCTGCTGTGGTCTATCAACCGTATACAGGAGTTTATCAAGAAAGAGAAATTACGGTCATACCTTTGTGGTCAGATTCATGATTCTTTGGTGTTTCAGTGGTACCCAGAGGAACGTGATTACTTATTGACGGAGATGAATGAAGTATGTTCTAAGAGAGTGCTAAAGGAATTTGAATGGATCAACGTCCCTTTCAAAATTGATGTGGAATTGTCAAAGGTAAATGGTAATTTTGCAGGGTTATCTAAATATGTAAAATCGGGGGATATATGGGTACCGAAACCAAAGAAGTAATGGAAAGCCCAATTTCTTTTGCTCTTAGATGGATATTTATTTTTTATATGGTGTATACTTGTTACCAAGAAACTGGATTGTTTACTTCCCTTTTATTTATATTTATTTTTATTCAAATGGATATACACGCCTATGCTATTCGGAAACTGCTTAATATTCATATAAGGAGGATTAAATGGGAAGAGTGGAAAGCCGATCATTCATAAAGAAAATCTGGTTCTTTCTTTTATGTCGTATTGGTATTCATAGACGGAAGCAGCACTACGTAGAGAACATAACTACCGATAGTAATGCTATTATAACAGTAGGTTGGTGGGACTGTCACGATTGTGGTGCCAGTAAAATAAACTTCTTTTACGGTAACAAACCATGGCTATAGCAAGAAAGAAGCAAGTAACCCGTATTGAACTTGATCTTAAAGAATATGAAGCAAAATGGTTATTGAATATGTTGCAGAATTCCTTTGAAGAAAACGAATCACTGGAACATAAGGAAATAAGGGAATCTCTATTTACCGAAATAAAGGAGGCTTTGGATGAGTAACAGTTTACCGTTGAAGTACAGACCAGAATATTTCGATGAAGTATATGGCAATGATGCTGCCATTAAATCAGTTGAATCAATGCTAGACAGGGACTTTAAAAACGTGCCCAAAGCATGGTTATTTACAGGGGCAAGTGGTTGTGGCAAGACTACAATGGTCAGGATCATTGCTAGAATATTGGAATGTGCTGATACTGATTACCATGAATACAATGCAGCAAATACAAATGGTATCGATACCATAAGGGAGATAAATGCTACTTCCAGATTATCCCCTATGGGGGGAAAAGTAAAGGTTATCTTACTCGACGAAAGCCATATGATATCGTCGGCAGCACAGAATGCTATGCTTAAAATGCTTGAAGATTCACCAAAGTATACATTCTTTTTTCTAGCTACAACAAATCCAGAAAAGATTATTCCAGCAATCAAAACCAGATGTGTTGCAGTAAACATGAAGTCGTTACCGTCTAACACTGCTTACTCTTTAGTTAAAGATATAGCAGAAGCGGAGAAGGTAGCCGTTCCTAATTCGGTTCTGAAAGCTATCAGTATGGCATGTGGTGGTTCTGCAAGAGAAGCAGTAAAGTTATTAGACCAGGTTATCGATATCGAGAAAGAAGAAGATGCTCTGGATATGATAGAGAAAACCATAAGTTGTGAAACTTCGGTACGTGACTTATGTATGGCTATGATGGAAGAGAAACCGTGGAAGATTCTATCGAAGATTATAACTGATCTTGATTCAGACCCAGAAGCAGCAAGGAGAAGTATTCAGGGATGGTTTTCCAAGGTTCTATTGGATAAAGGGGATATGAAATCCGCTATGATTCTGGAAGCATTTTCTGAAAACTATTTTGATAGTGGTAAGGCGGGTCTGATCCTCTCTTGCTTTACTGTATTTACGGAATATAGCAGAAAATGATTGATTCTATCAGGATAGTAAAGTAAACTTATACTTTCAGGGAGGGGTATTCTATTTAACCATAGGAGAAGTTATGGCAGATCGAATGAATGATTTTCGGATTGATAAACTCAATTTGGATATGGAATGTATTCGTCAAGCAGAACTGTATAAGGAATACAGCGACAACTTGGCTTCCGCAGTATTCAATCGGGATAAATGCAAGGAGGAATTAGCGGTACTGAAAGCGGAAGTAGATTCGGAAATAAGGGCGGATCCTTCTGAGTATGGTTTTGAATCAACAAGACCCACTGAGACAGCAATAATCAATACAGTTATTCAGGATTCCAGAGTTGTAAAGAAAATGGAAGAATATCTGGAAACCTGTTATCAGGTAAATACCCTTGAAGGAAGTAAGTGGGCAATGGAGCAGAAGAAGACTGCTCTGGAACTTATTGTTAAGTTATATGTTTCTGGTTACTGGGCTGATCCCCATGTCAGTAAGACTGATGGAGAACAGTTCGAGAAAAAAGTAGTGGATGCTGAAAGTGTTAAAGAATTGGAATCGAATCCAAGAATGAAAAGGAGGCAGAAGAATGGGTAAAGTATCCAAATTCCGTAGTCAGGAAGGGTACCACGAGGAACTGAAGAACAGAACAGACGAGACAGTTGGTGGCAATTATATCACCATTTTCGTCAAAGATACTGATCTGAATTTCTGGAAGGATAAAGAAGGTGATCACGCACTGGATGTTATTCCCTGGATATCTTCAGAGAATCATCCAAACTATCCGAAAGGGAAACCTGTATACAAGGTTGAGATTTGGGTGCATAAACACGTAGGACCAGAGAAAGGGGATTATATTTGTCTCCGTAATTACGGAGAAGACTGCCCTCTCTGTGATGCAAAATCAGAAGAGATGGCAAAGGATAATCCCAGGAAGAAAGTGGTTGAAGCACTGAAGGGTAGCCAGAGGTGCCTGTACAATGTTGTCGTATACACTGACAATCAGGAACAGAATGGTGTTCAGATTTGGGAAGCCAGTTCCTACCTTGCAGAAGGCCCGTTCAAAGAGACTGCAAAGAATAAGCGTACTGGTGAAAGGATTCCATATTCTGATCCTGACCGTGGTAAGACTATTACCTTTACCATTGCTGGTAAGAATAAAGGTAAGAAACTTACGGGTATCGTGTTTGAAGATCGACCAGAACCAATTGCTGATGAAATTCTTGACCAGGCATACACTATTGAAGATTACCTGGTTAAACCTGAAGTGGAAGACCTGAAGCTTATAGCAAAAGCAGTTCTTTCTGGTGTGTCCGACGAGGACGACGAACCAGAATTACCTGTTCGTAGTCGCCGTAGAGGTGAAGATTCCGAGAAGGAAGAACCTGAACCACGTAAGGAAAGGGAAACTTCAAAACAGGAAGAGGAACCACCTCCACGTAGAGGTCGCAGAACTGAAGAGGAATCTGGTGGGTTGAACGAAGAACCAGAAAAAAAGAAAGAAGAGGAACCAGAACCTCGGCGTAACCGTCGTCAGGAACCTGAACCTGAACCAGAGAAGAAAGCGGATGAACCTCCCCCTACCAGACGTTTAAGAAGAAGGGATTAAACAATGGCGACACTAAAGAGAAAAGAAGTTTCTATTACTGCGGAAGATTATACTGATGCAGTTTCAGAACGGGAAGAGGACAAAATCCCAATAGATACTTCTATCCTTGTCTCTACTGGTGTCACCCTCCTTGACCTTGCCATTTCTGGTGGCAGGGTCAGGGGAGGGGGTATGCCTGGTGGCATTATGGTAGAATTGTTTGGGGGATCAGGTTCTGGTAAGACTGCTATTCTTACAGAAATTGGTGCATCTGTACAAGCAAAAGGTGGTGAGGTTCATATCTGTGATCCTGAAGCAAGACTTGATCGGGAGTACACAAGGATAACTGGACTGGAACTTCCAAGAGACCATTACTATCGTCCTAATACAGTAGGTGATAGGAAAGATGCAAAGGGGAAAGTAACGGAATTAGGACTGGAAGGTATTATAATGGGATGGGAACCTAAAAACCCAGATGTAATAAACCTTCTCGGTGCTGATTCTATTGCTGCCTTGTCTACTGCAATGGAAATGGATGATGGTGATAAACGTGGTCAACGTAAGGCAAAGGAGTTATCGGAACTGTGCCGTAAGACTGCAAGAATAATTGCCCATGAGCATAAATTGGTAGTATTTACTAACCAGATTAGGGATGGTGAATTTGGTGTTACTACTCCTGGTGGACATGCTGTACCATTTCATTCTTCTTTGCGAATTGCCTGTAACCAAAAAGAGGTAATTAGAAAAGTAAAGAAGAATGAACATGGTGTAGAAATTAAAAAGGACGTTGGTATTATTTCCAATCTGTTTGTAAAAAAGAGTTCAATTGATGATCCATTTAGAACAGTGCCTATGTACTTGATGTTCGGTATTGGTATAGATGATATACGTGGCAATCTTCAGTATTATAAGGACATGACTAAGGGAACGGTTTACGATTGTGTTGATAAAACCTATACTTCCTTGGACAGAGCCGTGGAATACATTGAGGAAAACGACCTTGAAGCAGAGTTACGAGAAATGGTTATTGATGTGTGGGAGCAGAATGAAGCTCTATTTAAAGTAAACCGTAAAAAGAAAAGGAGATTTTAAAGATGGCTGAATTTGCAGAAGTAAAAGAAAGTTTGACAGAGAAGTGTACTGAATTGTTGGCAGAACTCAATGGTCGCCAAAGCAAAGCCGCGTACAAGAGAGCAAGGCAGTTGACAAAAGAAATAGCGGTACTCGGTAAGGAATACCGAAAGTTGTCCACAAAAGAGTAATATAAAGTTTGGCCTGTAGACCGAAAGGCGAGCTAAGGATTCTGAAAAGAATCTGGTAAACTCTTGGTAACGAACTTGAAATCTGGCATATCGATAATACCAGATAGAAACAAGGTGAAGCCCTAACTAAGCCAATACAGGCCATTTTTATTGGAGAAAATATGGAACTATCCGTGGTAGAAGAACCTTTTTCAATGGAAAGAATATATACTTTAAAATTTACTGCTTTTGAATTTATGGAAGTCACGTGTAATCTTTCTGATATGGATCGTGCCATTATACAAGACTGTGATAAACCCGATGCAACTATAGCCGATAAATTACTCGCGCTTGAAATAATAGCGAGAAGGATTGAGCGGAAATGAAATATAAACGACTGGTAATCGATTGTTCAAGTCTCTGCTATGCTGATGCCTATTCCCTGAAAGGATTGAGGACCAGTGAGATAGAGACAAGCGTTATCTATGGATTTTTGAATCAGCTACTACACTTATCAGAACAGTTCAAAACCAATAGATTTGTATTTTGTTGGGATAGCAAAGGATCAAAACGGGAAGAGATATTTCCAGAGTATAAGTTAAAGCGTAGACTGAAAAAGAAAGATAGTACGGAAGATGAAAGGGCTTTTTACCAGTCCATGATACAACAGATTATTAGACTTCAACAGGAAATTATTCCATCTATAGGATTCAGAAATTCTTTTTCAGTTGATGGATTAGAAGCTGATGATATAATGGCTGATATAGTTATTGGATATGAAGATTGTTTAATGGTTACAGATGATGAAGATTTGTTCCAGATGTTGGGATATGCTGATATGTATAAACCAAGAACAGAAGTTTTATGGACACCAGAGAAATTTAATTTACATTATTGTATACCTGTTGATCAATGGGTTAATGTAAAATCAATTGGTGGTTGTACTTCTGATGAAGTACCTGGAATACCAGGAGTAAGGGAAACTACTGCTATTAAATGGCTACTTGGTATTCTGAAACCCACACACAAAACGTATCAGGCAATATTGGCAGGTAAAGATATTATTGAAAGGAATAAGAAATTGGTTAGACTTCCATTTCCAGGTACTCCAGAATTTGAACTGAAAAAAGATGAATTCAATATGGATAACCTGATGAAAGTTGCTGATGAATATTGGATAGATTCGTATAAGACAAAATTGGGAATGCAACGGTGGGAAAATTTCTTTAACAGGAGTAGGATATGTTCTCTTACGTAGTGGCTGATCCTGATCTGAATGACGAATACGGTAACCCCAGTAAAGAAGCTGGAATATACATGGATGCCGAAGGAAAGATGTATGCTCTATGTAATACAAAATTGGCACAGAGAGTGATAGACGGATACTTTGGAATGTTTCAAGTTAAACTGGAGGCAATAGACAAGGATGAGTGGGAAAAAGCGGATCACCGTTTCGTCAGCAAAAGCGAAGGGGAGAAGATTGCAGCAACTGGTGGCACAGAAGGTATCTGATTTACTGGGAATTCCTCATGGTAAGGATGAACTTATCCAGTCAAGGGAGATGGGACAGTCTGGTACCGATGTTAAACTGATAGGAGAAGCAAAGGAAAGATTCAAATTTTCCATTGAATGCAAAGCCCAGGAGTCTTGGTCAATACATGACTGGATAGACCAGGCGAAAGGTAACAAGATAACTGGTACTGATTGGCTACTTGTTGCTAAAAGATCAGGAAGTGAACCAGTAGCTGTTATGGATTTAGATACCTTTTTCCGATTGCTGAAAGCAAGACCAACTTTGAAAAGGAAATAAAGGAGGGAGCCATGGCTTGTAAATGCAAAGTATTTCATACTATTTCTGATAATCCTGATGAAAATGATATGGTTGAATGTGGTGAGCCAGATTTAATTACTGATGTTTGTTATGATCATTGCGTTTTATGCAAAACCTGTAGGAAAGAACCGGCTGATCCAGAAGTTGGGATTTGCGAAAAATGTATTGACAAAGCCGTATAATTGAAAAGGAAATAACTATGAGTTTAAAATCTGTATTGGATCAATTAACCATAATTGAAAACATAACATCTACCAATGATAAGGTAGCTAAACTTGCAGAGTTTCTGGAAGACCCAACATTCCGTAAAGTAATTCAGTACACTTATAATCAGGGATGGGCATACAATCTGAAGGAAGTTAATTTTGTGGCAGAGAGTACCGCTACCGATATAAGTAACATTTTTGATTACTTTGACTTCCTGAAACAGAAAGGTGGTGCAACCAATGTTGAGAAAGCAAAGTTTAATTGGATATGTTCCATTGATAAAGAGACAATAGAAGTTGTTTCCAGAATATGCAAAAAGGATTTGCGGGCAGGGTTCTCTTTCAAAACCATTAACAAGGCAAAGAAAGGGATAGTGGAAGAGGTTCCATACCAGAGATGTTCCACCGAAGATGAAATACATAGGGTATGTTATCCAGCTATTGTGCAGAAGAAAGCAGATGGAATGTTTGCCTATGGGTTTCCGTGGAAGGATGATGAAATATTCACTACAAGATATGGTAACACATTCCATTTATTTGGTTACTTGAAAGAAGAACTCCTTGAACTTCTTAACGGTGAAAAGTTTGTTACTGTTGGTGAAATGGTAGTAATAGACGAAAATGGAAAAGTGCTTGATAGAAAGACTGGTAATGGTTTCCTTAACTCTTTTGTACAAGGTTGTGGTTCAGAAGAGATAGCAGAACGAGTGGTTTACGTTCTATGGGGAATTATTCCATTTGAACATTATGAGAAACGATTCAGCCCTATACCATATTCACAGAGTTTTCCTAAGTTATGTGGTATGGTAGATAAGTTTCTCAACAAGAATTATCCTGCTGGTGGATTAGGACCGATAGAGGTTATTCCATATGAGATAGTGCATAGTGTAGATGAAGCCAGAGCCTTCTACAAAAAGATGCGGGATAATGGATTTGAAGGGGCCGTACTGAAAGACCTCGGTGAAATATGGAAACCTACCACCAGTAGAAAGTTCATAAAGATGAAGAACAGGGCATTTGCCGAATTCAGAATCGTCAAAGCATTACCAGGAACCAAGGGAAAGCAATATGAACATTGTCTTGGTGCTCTGATAGTGCGAACAGAAGATGGTGGTATTGTTACTGAGATAGGGAAAGGTTTCAGTAAAGAGGAACGTGAACGTGGTATAGAGTGGTGGGATTCCCACTTTGATGATATTGTCACCTGTTCTTTTGAATCAGTTATTACGGACAAAACCAATAGGACAACAAAGAAACTGTTTCTGGAATCATTTGAGGAAACCAGGTTCAATGAGAAATGGGAGGCCGATACCACCGAGTATTGTGAGAAGCAATGCAAACCGAAAAAAGAAGTGAAAGAGGAACCGAAGAAACTGAAAATAAAATCCCTACTAATTTAATCAGGAGAATATAAAATGGAAGAATTTATTTTAAAAGGTGGGTATGTTACAAAAGATAGACGGTTAGATAGAATTCCAGAGTTTGATGAAAGAAGTAAAATGTATCGGGTAACTGCTCTGACAACAGAACGGCAACCCATAAACAAGATTCATTTATGTACTTCCTTTTTAGACCAGGGGGTGGAGGGGATGTGTGTTGGGTATGGTTTAAGTCATGCTTTATTGGCCGAACCATTCCAAATGAACAAAAAAGTAGTTACTCCTAAATTTGCCAGAGAAAAGATTTACTGGCCAGCACAGCATGATGATCCGTGGCCAGGTGGTTCATATCCTGGGGCCGATCCATATTATGAAGGAACTTCGGTACTGTCAGGAGTAAAGGTTCTCCATAGAGAAAAACTAATTAAAGGATACCATTTTGCATTCAGTTTTACTGATCTGGTTATTGGTGTATGCTATAAAGGCCCACCAGTAATAGGAATAAAATGGTTTGAGGGAATGCAAACACCTGACAAGAATGGTTTTGTTTTCCCTACAGGTAGATTGGTAGGTGGTCATTGTTTAATTATCTCTGGCATTAACTGGTTTGATGAATACTTTCTGTTACATAATTCCTGGGGAAAGAAGTGGGGAATATTTGGTCAATGCAAAGTCCGTTTTGTTGACATGGCAAAGTTGATGGTAGGTGGTGAATTTATCTTCTTAACATAATGGTGAAATTATGGAAAGCTGCTCTGAAAAATGCCCTTATGATACCCATTGTGATGGTAAGAATTGTCAACGACCAGACATGCAAATAAATAATTCACCAAACGCCCCAGAACCAGCACCAGTAAAGAATAATCATCCCGCTGTATGGGATTTGGTACTTGCTGATATGAAGGAACGAGATAGTATTGGTAAAGAGAAATATAATACTAGACTACAACCTTTCAATGGTCGTGATCCACTGATAGATTTATACCAAGAGATTTTGGATGCAGCGGTGTATATCCGTCAGATCATTTACGAACGGGATATGATGGTCAATGGTGGTAAAAATGAAGATTAACAAAATACTGGATTGGTTATCTCAATTGCTTAAAATAAAACCGGCAAGGGACTTAGTTCATCTTAGAAAACTTATGAAGGTGGCAGCTACAGCCATCGATACCGATATGAGGACAGTGTTATGATTTCTCTTAAACAGAAAGAACTAAAGGAATGGCAGGAACAAAACTTCCCTCGTTCCCGATATGAAGAGATGACCAAAGACCAACTCATTGATATGATCCTTGCTATGCAGTTCTCTCTTGGTATGGCTGAAGAGGTCGGTGAAGTCGCACACCATATACTGAAAGGGGTGCAGGGGATTCGGGGTGGGGTGAATGGCTTTGATATAAATCAGATTGCTGACGGAGTTGTTGATTCCGGTGTATATGGTCAACAGCTTCTATCCCATTTCGGAGTTGATTCTGAAAAGGTTACTGAAGTGGTTATCAATACCGTTCTAAGACGAGATTGGTTAAATAATCCATCTGGTTCCAATCTTGAAGAAGGGGAAATTAAAGTTCCCAAAATGAGACCATCACCAGAACAAGGCGGTGGTTGGTTAAAACCGTCAGAAGAAATATCTTTATATGAAACTGTAAAGAAGAATGTCCACAGTAGTTCAATCTATTTTGAAGGCAATATGCCGATTCCAGTTATTACTTGGATAAAAGAATTGGCTAATGAAATTGAAAAGAGAATGGAGGGGAAATAATGGAAGCACCAAAGTATCCAGCTATTTGTATGGTACATACACCATCAGGACCAACCTATTGTTGTGCAGATCATGCCGAAAAGGTAGTGGCTCTGTTTAATTTTATGGGAGCCTATGTTCATATTGAAACCATATTTGATGATGCTGAGTGCGAAAACTGTTTGAATGAAGCTAAAAAGCGGGAGAAATAAAAATGGAAAAACAAATATGGAAATATACTTTAGAACCAGAAACCACAATTGCAATGCCACTTGGAGCAGAAATTCTTACTGTGCAATCACAACACGGAATTGCTTGTCTATGGGCACTTGTTGATCCATCTGCAAATAAAGTGTTAAGGAAGTTCCGAGTGTATGGAACTGGTCATCCTATTACTGAAGAGAATGGAAAGTATATTGGTACATTTCAGTTGCATGAAGGGTATCTGGTATTCCATGTTTTTGAATATCCTATGTAAAGGTGGGTTATGATAAACTCTATTGAATTAGCAGACTGGGAAGGGTTCCCATATGCCAGTATAGAATTTGCTAAAGGGGTAAATGTAATCATTGGCAAATCTCATTATGGCAAAAGTTCCCTTGTCCGGTCTATAAACTGGGTATTGGAAAACAGACCACAGGGAGTTTCCTATTTCCCTCATGGTAAAAAGAAACCGAGTACAGAAGTATCCATTGATTTTACTGATGGTGGATACATAAACCGTTTAAGAAGCACTTCCGATAACTATTATGAAGCTTCAGGGGAAGAGGAACCATTCTCTGCATTACGGACAGGAGTACCAGAACAGGTAACAAAACTGTCCAATATGACAGGGATTAATATCCAGTTACAGAAAGATGTTAATTTCTTTCTTGCTGAACATTGGACACCAGGAAAACGATCAAAGTTCCTGAACAATATTGTTCATCTGGAAGAGATGGATGTAGCTACAGAGATTATTAATTCCACTATAACTGAGATGAATTCTAGTTATAAGGTAAAGACCTCAGAACTGGAATTGGAAAAAGTAAAGATTCAAGAATTAGAGTGGGTAGACAAAGCAATTGCTGCTCTGGATAAGATATCCGAACTAGAAAGTAAGATTATAGCTAATGAGAAAAGATGTGGAAATATTGAGTTTATCCGAGAAGCTATTATCCAGTTGAATACTCAGATCGCAGAATTACCAGATATGACTGCCTTACCGTTTGCTGAAGCAATACTGGTATTCGATGAGAATCTATGCCGAAAAGAGGATCAGGAAGAGAATATCAAAAAATTAGCGGGAGACCTTCGGGATTTGAAAGTCAGGGAAAAAGGTGTCAGTATACCTCCCCCTACTGAATTGAAGAAATTAGAGGCATTCTCCGCTAAAATTCAGAGCAGTAAAGCATCTGTAAAGCATCTGCAATCGATAAAGACAGATTTGCAGGTACAGAAAGATATGGAAGATAAAGCCATTAAGGTAGTAAATGGCAAAGAAAAGGAACTGAATGCACTGTTACAGTCAATAGGAATTTGTCCATTGTGTAATGGAAAAGGAAAATGGATATGAGAATAATTGCAACTGGAGACTGGCACATACGTGGGAAAGGCCCACGTATCCGGAAGGATGACTATGCCGAAGTACAATTCAACAAGATTAAATGGATTAGAAATTTAGCGAATGAATTAGATGCTACAATAATGGTGGCGGGGGATGTATTTGATAAACCGTATTGTTCATTGTATTGGTTAAATCGCTATATCTTCTTGCTGAAGACAGTAGAGAATGGTGTAGGTGGTATATTTGGTCAGCATGATATTTTCTACCACAATCCTGTACTGGATAAAACACCGTACAATACTTTGTTGGCAGCAGGGGCAATACAAGAAAACCCACCAAATGATTACGATTATAAATGGGAATGTATTTCTTTTGGACAGGAACCTAAAGAGGGCGGCGACTGTCTACTCATTCATTTCCCAGTAACAGCAAAAGAACCACCTTTCTTTATGCCAGATGCTTTATCAGCGAAACAGTTTATGAATAAGTATCCAGGGTATAAGTTGATTGTTTCTGGTGATTATCACGATCATCACATTACTAAGTACAAAGATCGGTTACTGATTAATCCTGGACCGATAATGAGAAGTGCCAAAGATAAAATGAACTATAAACCCAGTGTAACCTTTGTTGATACAGATACACTGGAATATAAGGTGTACTACATTCCCATAGAAGAAGACGTATTTGATCTGGATAAGATTGATAAGGATGATATGTCTTCCTATAAACAGGATGTTAAGGAATTGGCACAGAGTATCAAGTTCCAAACGCAAGGTAAAGAATACGAGGAAGTTCTCCAGATAGTTATAGAAGAAGCAAAAGCAGATAAGGTAACCAGAAAAATTATATCAGACATAATGGAGAAGGTACATGAACGACTTGGAACGAATTGAAGATATAAAGAATAAACTGGAAAAGTCTAAGGAAACTCTTGCAAATATTCGTGGTAAGATATCAGCAAAAGAGGATCAGTTAGTGGCAGCTGGTTTCAAGAAGTCCGATAATATTCTGGCAGACGTGGATAAGGAATTGCTCCGATTAGGCAAAGAGATACAATCAGATACCGAGAAACTGAATGAAATGATTGAAGACTTCAAGGTAAAGTTCCCAAGTATATTTGAGGGGTGATATGGAAATAGCAACCGTAAGAGAAAAACTCAGGGATAAACGGTCAGAGAGAGCAATCCATAAAGATAACATTACCCGATTAAACAAAGAACTGGATACCCTATTTACCTCTACTGCTGGGCATATTAAAGCCAGAGAGTTAATGCAGAAAGCGGCAGAGTTGACCCAGAAGAATCTGGAAGAACACCTGTCTAAGATCACGACAAAAGCTTTGGATATTGTCTTTGAAGAAGAAGCACCGTTGTTTATTGTCCGGTTTATATCAAGGAGAAATGTATCAGAATGCGATATGTTTTTCTCAGATGATGGTGTAAATGAAATGAATCCGTTAGATTCCTGTGGATTCGGTGCAGTAGACGTAGCCAGTTTTGCGTTACGTGTTTCTATCTGGGCATTAAGCAAAACCAGAAACTGTTTGATTATAGATGAACCGTTCCGGAATCTGGATGAAGAACGTATGCCCAGAGCATCCCAGATGTTGAAGATTTTATCGGATGAATTACAGATACAGATGATAGTGGTTACCCATGAAACGTATCTGGAAGATGCAGCCGATAAAGTGTTTGTGGTAACCAAGAAGAATAAGATCAGTTCGGTAAAGGAGAAATGATGGCATATACTTATGTGGTTATATTAAAGGAAAAGATACAGGATGTAATTGATTCTACGGACTGGAAGAAATTTGAAACACCGCTTACTATGGAAAAAGGGATAGAATTAAGAGTCAGTCTTATTATATCAGTAGAGAAATGTAATAAGTTACTGAAAATGATTGAAGAGGATGGAGATAAAGAGGAACGTAAGGCATTTGAAGAATATAACCGGGAAGTTGGTATTTCCCATAGGAGTGAACCAAAATGATAAATGAGGAATTCTGTTGTGTACGGGCAGCAACTATTGAAGATGCTTGGCGAGAAGTAATGTGGTTGTGTGTTAAAAAAGGATATGACTTTATGGTAAAGGGTGGGTCATACGTTGGTCAGATACGCAAACAACTGGAAGATGTAAAGATTGTAATAGATAAACCGTGGATCAGGCCACTTGCTCCTATCTTACCCCCAGGTATACCTGCACCAACAAGTGATGAAAAGATTGAAGAGTATTTCCATCGTTATATTTTTGGTTCAGAGAAACGGGAAAATGAAGTTTATACTTATGGTGAGTTTATATCCAAACAATTAGGTAGGGTACTAGGATTGTTGGTAGAATCTAACGGTAATTCAAATCAGGCAACTATTTGCATTGGTAATATAGAAACTACTTACCTGGATGATCCACCGTGTCTCAGGTCCATATCATTCAAAGTAGTTGACAATAAATTGAATATGACTGTATACTTCAGGTCATGGGACCTGTACGCTGGTCTACCAGAAAACCTTGGTGGGTTACAAAGGCTGAAAGAATTTGCTATCGATTATTTATTAGATGGAGGGCTTAAAGTTACAGATGGGAAGATTATTGCATTCTCAGACGGTTTGCATTTATATGACCAATACTTCCAGATAGTGGATACTTTAAATGTGGACAAGGTACAGGTGGGTGCTCAAGCATTACTGGATAAAAAAGAATTCCTGGCTAAAGAAGGAATTTAGGTGTCCTATGAGAGCCGTGTATCCAAAAAAGATGAACAAGGTCTGCTATGATTGTGGCAATAGAGCAGCAATAATGGTGCATAACTGGAGAGAAGCCAGATACCGTTACTATTGCCCTACTTGTAAAGAGAGTAAGGCTAAGAAAGAATTAGAAATTTCTAAACTAACTTTACCCAAAACAGAATTGGAAATATCTTTATGGGAAAAACCAGAAAGGAGAAATAGAGAAGAGGAAGAGAAGGAATATTTATTGGCTTTACGGAAACAAAAGGGGTTACGATAATGGCAAATATTCAAGTGATACGGGCATTCAAAAGGAATGGTATTACTAAAGTATATAACTATACTGGTGATCCTATTTCTACAGGTCCCATCTATCCACTGAAACAAATAGTGGTTGGTCCTACTCTGATTAGAGTAGTGGACGATCCACCTGATAAGAATAAACCTAAATCATAATGGTGAAAAAGAAATAGCTCTGGTAGGGCAGGAATCAACTACCAGAGCTATTCCGGCTTTAACGTCTTCTCGTTCTAATGCCCAATCAGAAACGTCAATCCTTCCTTCATAGACTGTTTTGAATCTCGGTAAAATCTTTTCACAGGAACCACAGTCTTCGCATTTACTTTTATCCAGTTTCAGAACGTGCTTGTAATGCAAAATAGTTCTCCTTCAATCGGTGTCTTCCGCACCATACAGTAGATTATTGGCTATTCGATCAGCCCAGCCTCTGGAATTATCATGCCAGTTATCAAGATCTTTCAGAAACTTTAGTCTACCAGCCGTCAGTCTCATTACCAGATCACTATCTGTAAAGCTAAGAATTTTTGCTCTGGTGTATGGCCCTATTACCCCATCAGGTTCAACCTTCTCTCCACCAATTACTATATTCATTTGACGCTGCAATTCTTTTACTGCTCTACGGATACCACTATGTACACCAAAATCAATCAACTGGAAAGTGATACCGTCAGGAAGTTGTCTTGAAGATATAGGAGCAATAAAATCCCGCTCGTATATTACTGCGGCATCTTCAAGGGAAAGGTTTTTGATATCTAGGTGAGGATAGGACCTTTTCGATATACCCCACTTAGTTTCTCCCCCTGGATCGGCTTTAGGGGATCGATTGGAATACCCCCCTTCATGACCATTAATACGGACAAGCCATTTCTTAATCTTTTCTCGCATCTCAGTTCCTTATCCCTCTTGCATATTCCCGCGAAAATTTTAGTGCGGCATTCACTTTTTCTTTATCGTATGATAGTTTGTACCTGTCGCAGATAAAAATGAATTTAGCTATATATTCCGCATGAAATGAGATATTAGGAGGTAACCATTTATCTGGGCTACTATCACCTTTACCACTATGAACAGTTCTATTTACTGCCAGAAGATTATCTACATCATTGGCAAATTCTTCTCTTTCTGCATTTGTCCAGTTTTCAGCACCATGTTCCCAAGCATACTTCAACGGTACAACATGATCAATATCCAAATAACTGGCTGAATGGAATATTTTACCAGAATATGGACAAACCCATATTCCAAGTTTAATATCATTCCCCACAATGGAAATAAGGTAATTACCGTTAGCAGTCTGAACAGACTGTTTTATCAATACATCTTCACGGGTATTAAATCCATTTCCATCTAAATCAGACCAGTGTTTAAAGTGCTTACTTCTGTTATACTGTTCTGTATATGAAAAACTTGGAAACAGAAATATTACCAAGATACAAATTATTACTTTATTCATGGAACTATTACCTCGGCAGACTTCAATAATGGTTGGATCCACTCTAAAACTTTTACTGCTGCAACTGACGCCACAGCCAAATAAATCAGAATCCTTTGCCAATTTGTTTTTTTCCAATCCTCTAAAGTAACCACTCTAGCTACTAATAAACCGTACTCTGTTTTAAACAAAGCAAGTTCTACTTTATCAACTTTACCCTGTTCGACCTCTTTTAAGCGGGAGTAAATCTCACCACGGCGAAGTTCACATTTAGTGGAACAACTGGTATTTGTTTTCTCTATTCTTTGCAATTCGGTGTCAATGGAAATTTGCCTTGCTGTTGTAGTGGAATTCACTAAATCCCGTAGAGCTTCCAGTTTCTCCTTAATGGAAACCATCACCCGTTTCTCAGCCTTCTCTATGGATTCCTCCACTCTGCCTTCAAGCCTTTCCATAGTCTCGTAGACTGACCTCCGTCTTTCTTCAGGGGAATCTTCCATGAAATCACTTCTCCAAAAGTTCGTTAAAATTCTTCCGTTTAATCAAAAGGTCTAGCCATATTGGAAGTTTTCCTTCTATCTCATTCAAATGGTTTTTAGATAGGGTGCCATCAGCACCAGCACTTAACGATTGCCCAACAAAAGTTACACCAGATTTCTTAGATGATATTAAGAACAGTATTTCTGGTCGCACTCTCTTTGCTACCCCACAAAGGAAAACCCCTGTGGGGCGTAAATCTTCATCGGTTAAATCAGCAATGACTAAATCTATATTTGGATCTTGTTCAATTATAACCATTGCCTCTTTATAGTCATGAACACATATAATAGTTTCTACTCCCAAAGATCGTAAAGAGGTACAGGTTTTTTCCAATTCATTATCGTTCTGTTCGACTACCATAATTATTAGATTTTTAACGGTACACATTGGCGTATTCTCCATTGGAAAACTGGTTGCATTACTTTTCAATCTGATCGGTTACCTCAACTTCTGGTTTTTTAAATACACCAGTAAGATTGGCAAGTTTAACCATAGCACCAACGAAGACTTCAATAGCGGGCCATACTGAATCAATTTCTTTAAAGATTACACTGAGACTTTCCCTGATGGCAGCAATCTTCTCCTTCCCCCAACCAGAAGCAGGAATAAACTCTTCGATCTTTTGTACTGCTTCAATAATAGCCGGCACCATCTGCAAAAACATTAATATGTATTTCATTTCGGTTCCTCCACTATAGGACCAATCTTTAGGCCATCCGCCCCTTTCAGTTTTCTCGTAGTGACAATTGTCAGAACGATGTTTACAGCATTTAAAATACCAGCAAGTGATCCAGAAACAATAATTATCACTTCATCATTTACTGGCAATTTAACATCAATCGCCTCCAACCCAAGAACAATTGCAGTTAGAATAAGAGCAATTTGGTTCGCAGTAATGGCAACATTCTTCCAGCCTGCTGGGTCCGAAACCTGTTGCCCTGCCTCCAACGCTTCCTTGAATTGCCCTACATTTTTTATCAGTGAGATCCATCTCATAGTATGCTTCATCTCCTATAATTAGCCTGATATAATCATTACTGGTCATCGTTCTGGGAGTACATGAGGACAGGATTAGCAGAATAGTTACGGCCACCCACTTCATTCTCTATCCCTCGGCCGTTCCGGTAGACCCTCGCAGAATTTGCACTCTGGGTCGAGACACTTAAATTGCTTCCATCCGTCGCATATTGGGCAAAGCCACGTTTCCCATTTTTCAGAATACTTCAGCGGCAAGCCACAGTAGGCACATTTCTTATCCTTCTTTTGGAATAACTGCTTTATCCACTTCACTAACTTCTTCGCATTCACTTTTATTACAATTATCTTCTCTTTCGGTGGTGGGCCATAAGCGTCTTCGGTCAGCATCCCCATTTCCTCCAATACACCAATCACTCCCATCGCCTGTGACCAATACGGAAGCCTGTGGTGATCTTCGAGATATTTTGCCACTGGGTGATTTTGTATGCCGTTCATGAGTTTCCTCATTAGGATAATTACAGACTGGGCATTTAGACCCACCAACGTATAAGTGCTGGCAGGTTTTACAGATAGGAGCCATTAGTTATCGGTTACTATAACAGGGGTGTCAACTACTTCTACACCAGGATCGGTTACGGGGAAATCAGTAGAACCACTTGCAGGGGTAGAAGTTGCTTGGCCTTCCTCACCAGTATTAGTGGAGGTAGCATGAGTTTCACTGGTAGTTTTGTTATTGGTAGTATTAGCATCGCCACCTTCAGTGTTGTTGGTAGTTTTATTCCCTGCACTAGACCCAATAGCTTCAATAGCTTTCACTGCCCCAACAGCAATAGTGGCTGTAGTAGCTACATCGGCACCACGATTTATAGCGGTTCTAACTGTGGCCCCCTGTTCTTTTAATTCTGTTCCCATAAATGCCCAGAGATTATCAGGATTATGGCATGGGTTTGAATCTTTACCAGTAGCAGATGCTACGAGTCTAGCAGTTTGTGCCTGTAATTTCACTACCATGCAGTCTCGGCTATCCATCCCGGTACAATCTACTTTCAAGGATTCCCCATAAGCTTGCATACATCTTTCTTCAGCAATAGCCTGTTGTCTTGCAATGTTGGCCAAAGAAGATTCAGATGTACTGACAGTGCCATCTTTGTAAGAGGTTGTGGTTGTGGTACCAAGAAGTTTGGCTGTTTTAGATCCACACCCAACCAGCAGAACTGACAACGAGATTAACAGTACAGCACCAATTCTTTTCATAACTTACCTCACTGGACAGTATTGAACATGCGATGGTCGGCGACCGTATGGCGCAACAACATAGATGCCGACGTAAGATTCCCCCAACCTGGACACAAAACCATTAGCTTTTCCTGAATCCAATCTATTTGCTTTCCTCATATTTACCCTTCGGATGAAAAGACCATCCGAGAATCGTACAGAAGCATACCTCATTTCATTCCATAATGGTTTCCTGATCTTTGCTGTTCTACGGTTACCATTTTCGATACGGTCTAATTTGAAGGTTTGGCATCTACTACGAACTGCCGCAGACTGCTCAACAGTAGATTGGTCTTCCTCGTCTTGAACCAATGGATCAAACTTTGCGGTTACATCACCAGGACCAGTAGGCTTATTCTCGTTGTCTTTGTGACAACCAGTAAAAGCAAAAACAACTAATACCATAAGCAAAAGTCTTTTCATCTCGATCCCCCTACTGTAATGAATTCCATATAGCAAAACTACCACCAATTACACCAAATGTACCGTATAACCAATTTCTATATTCCTGTTGTCTTGCACCATCTTTAAAGTAGTATTCAGCTATCCATATAACAAAAACAGTCGCAGCCACCTTTGAAGCAATTACCACACCTTTTTCTGGTTCTTTACCGAATAGAGGATTTGCTTCAACATACCCTTCATCCAGTTTATCAAAAGTGGTTATGGTATCTGCTACCTGTCCGGCTATGGCTGTTCCTAACCAAAACTTATTCCAGTTTGTAAAATTACTGGTTTCTTTTTTCGGTTCTATTGGAACCATAAACATTTCTTCGATCGGTAACTGTTCTACTGGTTCTAAATATACTTTTCCACAACCAAGTAATTGTGTTATTACTAGAAGCAGGGCAATTGTCCACAGTACGCCAGATATGATTTTTTCTGATTTACTCATTGCTTCCCTGTTTCCAGTTCAAAGTTTAGTACTGCTAAATCCAACAATGGTTGAATCTCCATTTTTGACTGCTCGGCAAAGTGTAACAAGTCAATCGTCAATCCAAGAATATCCGTTTCCAGTTTGTCCTCGCTGAACCCATCTGTATCTGGTGGTATCCATGCGAGTAACGCTTTCTTCGCCCTCTCGGCGCGCTCTCGATTTATAAACTTCATTGCAGATTTTCGTCCGTGTAATGCTGCATGAACTACAGTACTTGTACTTACTTTCTGCATCTTACATCGGCCCAGCGATCAGCCACAGCACCGCCGCCAGTTCGACAGCGAGGATGACCAGTAGGGTGTTGATGATACTGTTCACGCCATCTCCATCGAACATCTCATGATATTCCCCACCTCAACCCCATCCACCACAATCGGCTGCCAGATCTCCGGGAAGTCCCGCAGCACATCAGCCAAGGTGAATCCCAGAAACTCACCCACCAGCACCCCGGCACGTTCATTGACAATCTGCTCGCCCTTCTTGCCATCCTTGAGATCCTTATCCACCAGACCTTTCGGCACCGGCTTGAGAGCCTTGAGAGCTTCCGTCACATCAGCACCCATCAGCAGGCCACCCATGACCGGGGAGTCCTTGTACTTATCACCACATGGAGCAGCAACATCGAACGTCTCGGCATGTTTAGGGTCGTCTATTGCTGTCGGGTGGAGGTCTTTGAGGAAGTGGAAGAATGTCACACCTTTGACGATGCCATCCTGAATGAAGGTTCCTACAGGCCATGAGTTCTCAGGCCGCAGGCCGAAGATTTCTTGTGGTTTGGCTGGGTCTACGAGATAATATGCGCCGAATGATGGTCCTCTGTCGAGTTTCATTCCACCACCTCGTCATCAATAGCCTTCAGCACCTCAGCCAATTTCTGCTTGCCGAACTCTTCACCAGTGGAAGTCTCCCACCATCCATCGCTGTCATCATCGGTTGAGGCTATCCCAGCAAGGATTGACTTGATCTTATCTTTCAGTTTGTCTGCTTCTTGCCTGGTCATAGTGCATACCCCCATTGTTATTAACCAAGCAAATAGCCAATCTTCGCTTGCATAGTAATTTTCTATATTTTGAACAGAAGTCCTGCCGCATAACATTTAATGATTTGTGCACGCATCCTTTACATTTCATACGGCATACCCCGCAACCTTCAGTATCTCCGCCTCACTCGCCGACTTGCCCCAAAGTTGGGTCTGCAAGAAGCCTATAGGCACTGTGAGATTGTAGCCGAATCGCAGGTGCGTCAAGGGATTCATGCTGCCGTCATAGGCTGCCCAACTGCCCCAGACTATATTTGCATCTATGGCAACCATTGCAGGGGTGTAGCGGCGACAGCCTGGCCTTTTTTGTGTTTTTGCAGAGTTTATCTGCACTATGCTTAGCAGCATAGACCCTCTGTCCCACGTAGCATTAATCACAGAGGTATTTGCTCCATCGCTATTTCCAATTTGCGGAGTGCCTGAAACATTACTGAATTTCAAATCGTGCAGACTGTCTCTTGATGTTAGAACATTACCATAAAATGCCGTTGGCAACTCCCCACTCCCCACACCCATCCAGCACAAAGCAGCAGCCGTAAACGCACCCCCGCTCAGGGCAGCGGTCATAGCTGCATTCAGCGGTATCGCCAGCCCGTTGCCGCCACTGGTGGATGCTGTGGAGGTTACTGAAATCCCCTTGCCCACTCGCGGAAACACATGCCCGCCAGCGGCAGTCAGCATCCAGTGCTCGCAGTTGGTCGGGGTAAACAGGCAATCCGCTGCGGTCCCGGTAAACTGTAAAGGCGTTGCCGCTGTCGCCGTCCCGAACGCTCCACACACAACCTCTGCACCAGTACCAAAGCACTGCACACAATATTTCTGAGCCGTAAGCGTTTTCGTAACTTGACCAGTTGGGTCTGCGTTGAATAGCTCGCTATACGCAGGCTGCACCATCACCCCTTTGCCAGGATGATTGACAGGCCACGGCACCATGTTGCCTGAAGCGTCGGGCTGGAGTCCGGCTACTGAGGTCTGGATAGTCGGGCCGATCATCGACACGCCCAGGTCTTTGGCGTTCCATACGGAGAGCAGGTTCCACCACTCGTCAGCCTTGACTACTCTGTCAGCCCTCTGCATCCCCGCAGCATCCAAGTCCACACTGTAGACCGCCATGCCCTTCGGCCCGATCCGTATCTTTGCTGCCGGCACCAGCGCGGCCAAATCGACCGAGGCGTTGTTGGCGAACTCAGGGATGGCCTGGAAGTCCGCGCCGAGCGGGGCCTGGAAGTTGCCGACTGGGAAAGCTGCACCGGTGAAGGGGCCGTCTATGCCGAGGTGGCCTCTATGTTGGATTGGAGTACGTATCATTATAGCCTCCGTGCCGGATCAACCGGCCTATTGCATATGTTAAGCAGCGCATTTCATGGTTTGTTTCCTAACTAATAAATTTGTCTTTTCCGTGATTGCTTGTAGTTTCTAGCCAGTCAGGCAATAAGCACACACTGAAAACAGCAAATCATGTTGACATGACGCCCGCCAATCTAAGTTTGGCGAGCAGCGCATTAAAGTCTACCTTCAGAGCCGCTAAATCCGCCGCCGAGCTGTCTGCTTGTGCGGTTGCCCTGGTTAGCACCCAATCGGACCATGTTGTAAGGGTTAGGGCTGAACGACGATAAATTAAGCTACCAACGACAGTCCGATATGTCTGGAAGCTGTACGTAGAGGTGTTGTAAAGCCTGCTGGTTTCCAAAAGCCCGTAAGCCGCTCCTGGAAAATCCGCCGCACCTGCTGGTGTTATGGTTGTGAGGGTAATCTGTCCTAGCGGGAATACCGTTATGCCGTCAGCCGCTGTATACGCATTTAAAGCGGATAAAATCACTGTCTGGTTTGTGACAGAGATATTTTTCTCCCATGCAGTCCATGCTGAGCCTACCGTCCAGAGTCGTTCCCATGATTTAATAGTATCATATGCGTAATATATTTGTCTAGTCCCGTCATCCCCCGCCCCATCTATGTTTTTGATCCGCATTGTTACCAGTGTACCTGGTAGATCGTCAGGGAAACCAATCCTGCCACTATAACTAATTGTGGTATAGGTAATTTTGTCCATTAAGAAATCAGATGGCACACTGGAAGGCGTGAATTGATCCAATGCGGATACGTAGGGAGCTATGCCTAATGTTGTTCTTGGGTTAGTGGCTACTCCACCATCGCAAGCGATTATGTTATACGGACCAGTGGCAAAACCTGCTGACCTGCTTGGTTGCCATGGGTAGTATCCGAAATCGGCCAAGTTCCCTGCCACATCCATACCATCATTCAGTGTCACGATAGGTACTGCCGCAGTTTGGATATACGTAATCAGTTCGGCTAAATCGAGCAAATCCTGTTCGTTCATTGTTGATTCGTCGGCATGAGTACAGAAAATCAGCCACGCATTGCTAGAAATAGCCGCATCGACTGCCGCTTTTTGTTGGGCCAATGTGAACGCACCATTACCAAAATGCCGCCTCCCAAGTTGCCATGTGTGCAGCGGGCCGATATTAGTTCTTTCACCTAATACTACAGCCGAACGATAATATTGCCGAGAAAGTTGAGCATATCGTTCCCACGATACCCCCCCGGGATATACGTAGCTGCTGATGTTTAGCCCATATGCCGTTAATTCAAACTTTGATAATGATAACTCATCAATCAACTCCTGTTCGGTTGTCACGCCATCCTCAAAAACGGGATGGCTTTTGCTGTGACTAGCGATTTCCCATCCATCATCCTGCAATGCGCGTAACTGGGTATCGGTTAAACTCCAAGCCGTGTTGACATAATTAGATGGAATACAAACCACGCAAGGAACTGCTGCGGCGTCAAAAACAGGTTTAAGTCGATTCCACACGGCGGAATCACCATCGTCGTCAACGAAAGTTACCAGCGGGGTTTTTTGGCGGTATTCGTGCGACGTGATAGACGCAGCAGTTACCACACACGGAGCACCAACAGAATCCTGCCCATAAAGTTTCGCCCCAACCGGAGATTTAGCCGCGCCTGTAGTGATTATATCTGGCATATCAAACTCCTATATTCAGGGTTTCCCCGTCAATTGTTAAAATTGCTCCGTCAATCGTTAGTGGCTCAAATACCCATGACCATGAGGCAGAACCAGAGCCATCGAGCAGGACCGGGATTCTCCATCCAGCCTCTATCAGCGTTTCTCCCGTAATGTCGAAATACATTGCCAGACCATCAGCAACCGTGAGCCCAACCTCATTCGCATAGTTCGTACCGCTCCCATCCAACCTTTCGGTAATCGTCGTACCCACGATCCCGATCAGGTGATGACCATTGCCTGAAGCATCCAGTTCAGCATCTTTCCCCGCATTAATCCCCGGCCAGTACGCCCAGAGCACCCCTGCCCGATGCACCCAGATATCCCAGCAATCAGCCCCAGGGAACGTCAAGGTACCAGCCACGCTGCATGTCGGAGCGTCGCCAGTAGCGGTGATGGTGTCGGTGGTCAACAGACCTGGGCAGGGGGAACTACCTGCGCCGAGGAAGCCGCTGCTCTTGATTTGCTGGGTGACATGGCTTGCGCGTGGCAGGGTGGCGATGAGTTTGCCATCGGCTACAGTTTTCTTGTAATAAGCAAGTAAATTATCCCGGTAAGGAATCGATCTTCTATTATTAAGTAAACCGAAGTTTAACATAACTGTTACCCTAAATGGAAAGTACCAGAAGTAATAGCTACTGACTTGGCTCCGATAATAGAAAAAGTATTTCCTTCAATAGCAGCTATATCACTGGTAGTATCATCATCCCATGTAATGGTAAAACCACCATCAACTACACAATAAACAAGATTAGTTACCTGGGCACCAGCTGTACTGGTTAAATTTACTTTTCCTTTCACCAATGGCATGGCCTGTATCAAACCGTTACCATCACTCTTAGCTAAAACTGAATCTCTCATAATTTCCCCCATAAATTGGATAAGAATATCATTACTTGGAGCATACTACAAAAATTTATACTATACAAGAAAAGTTTTTCTTGACTTTTCAATACCTGCATATCCCTGAATAACTCGGTCAAATACAACTACCCGATCGCCAATTTTATATGGAGTAGTGGATTCCACCTGCATTTTACCAGTATCAGTAGAAATAATGTACCGAAGATATTCGGGGTTCCCAACTATAGTTCCAATTATTTTTACCGTCTTTTTCTTACTGTTCAAGATACTGTCAAGTATTTCTTTCATTCTGCCACCTTTTCTATTTCAATTGAAGAACGTGCCGAGAATACCCCACCTTTCTTCTTCTGAATAGTAATGGAAAATTTCAGTAACTTGCCACGGTAGATACCATATTCTTTATCAATTGCCTCGACTAAAGAAGAGGGTTTCAAATAAGGGACTATAGAGCAATTGGCACTGACGATGTCTTTATCCTGTTCCTCTCTATCGATGACGGCCCTTGCAGCAGATGCCGCAACTAAATCCGTTAAAATAAGGCTATTAGAGATAGTATCCCCTACGATGCATTGATCAGAAAGTTCCACACAGCATTCTGGCTTTCTTGTAACACACAAATTTATCATGATTTCTCCAAGTAAATGGCAATGTAAACTTCATAAGTATCGAAGGAAAGAACTTGTGGGGTTAACCGATAAGAATCAAAAGAGACTGGATAAGTGGCTTTGCAGTAACACGGAATTGTACCAGTTCTGATATCCACTTTCATCTGTTCGTGGTCTACGTAAAGTGGGCCACCTACATTTCCATACCATACTGGTGTTAAAGCACCACTAGGAACGTAGGATATACTTGGTTTATTATCCAATGAATTGATTTCAGTGAATACTAAATCATTTTCTCTGGTTCTGGTAACTGAACCAAGATGGGTAATATCACCAGCAGTAGCCAATATTTTAGAAATGTAAATACCATCTGGGCACTTAGTTAAGAAATGGTAAACATCTCCTGGAGCAAAACTGGTTTTCTCTACTTTGTTACCATCAGAATCGGTAACAGTATCCAGTACCTCATCATGTTCCACAGTACAGGAACTGGAATCCTGAGTTACCCCTTCCCCGTAATGCAGAACTATTGTTGCATGGACTTTACTCATGTAATGGCCTCAGTATGCATTGGATATCTTTAATATTGGGAGAAGTAACCAACCATTTATGGTATTTAGTGGTATAGGTAATCTTCAACAAAGATTCTCCAGGAATTTCGGAAGTCAATGTACCATCTTCAGCAAAAGTAATTCCTCCTAAAGAATCCATTACCCATTCAATAGTATTCTTTGTGTATATTGGTTTAGAAACATTTCCGGTACCATTAACAAATTCGATTAATTCATATGGGAGTTCCGAATCTGCTGGTGGCATGTTCTCAGTAACTACTCCCAGATACTCAATGAGAACCGATTCTCCACCAGAAGTGGCAAGATACACTTCCTCACTGTCCCATGGAGTATGGAATCCTTTAACATATTTTGCAATACTTGAGACTACTTCTTCTTCTAAATTATAGGTGGTATTAGAAGTTAATTGATCCGATACATAAACAGTATTTACTCCTGACCTTTCTTCTGAAGTAGTGGAAACATTCTCGTAACGGATATCTTCTTTCAGATCGATATCTATTGTTTCTGTTTGGTAACTGGGAACTTTCTTCGGGTACACATGCATAATTTCCAATCCACCTTCTGGAGTAGACTGCATTATAGCCCCTAAAGGTTCCAGTATCTTTCTGATCACTGCCAATGGTTTTTCATTATTAGCAAATAGATAACCAGCAGGTATAAGTTCATCTACCAATTGACCACTTTCATATACATTCCAATTTACTGGAATGCTATGAATGGCTGCAAGTTCTGCTACTGTAGTAGATGCCAAATTAGCAGGGAATTCTTTCTGTAATGTTGGTGAATATTTGCTATCTAAAAGCACCGATTGACTTCTACAAGTTAAAGTGTATATGGTAGAATTAACAGTGGTAGTCCTGGTCTTCTCCCACAACAGTAAATGGAAATCTATAGTATCGGAACCAACTGTTATAGTAATTACAACATTAGCTTTCTTAATACATAACGGGAAGTAATCTGGTTTATGTAAAGTGAATGTTCCCTCAATATAGTGCTGTTCTATGTCGCAATTTATGTTTACATTTTCGGATGGTACTTGTACTCCGGAAATAGCAACTTTGTAATCTACTGTATTGTTCAATAGAATATTAGAAGTTATATTCCAATTCTGGCGTAAACCAGAAACAATAGAGTTAAGTAATTCCAAATTATAGTTCTGGGAAAGTTTTAACGGTGCTCCAACTATCTGCTCCGTAATAGAATAAGAATGATTGGAACTGGCAATTATATTTCCAATTAAAGTGAAAGCCTGTTGCAATTGAACTATAGTTCTTATTTCTTTCCCGTAAACTTGTTCCAAGATTTTTATAATACTTCTACTGGAACTATAATATTGTTCAAGGAATTTTGTAATGGATTTTGCGTCTCCGTAATGCTGGGCCAGGACGGCGAGCAGTTGTAGTCCGTAGATCTGCTCAAGTTTGGCGAATAGACGGCTAGTCAAATGGTATGGCTGCTCAAGCAGACACCGCAGTGAAAAATTCTCCAGGGTATATAATTGGTTGAGGACCGCAAGGAGAGTCGTAGAACTCTCAGATTGGATCTCGATATGCCTGAAACCGAGATACGATCCGCCCCAGGTATTTGCACAGCGGAGCACGGTGTAACGATAGGCGGTGCTGTTGTCGATCAGGTGATACTGAGGGTCGGCCACATTACTGGCAACATGCTGGGCTATCTCTAGCGTTGCCAGTAATGTTAGATCGGTAGTATCAGCATATGTGACGTTGGCAAAGGCATCGGCTGAGTTTGTGCCATATACATACATCACTCTCACGCCTCTATCGGTGTTGGCACCTGAGACATGAGAATTTTCAATATAGATGCGTTTTATGACAAAGGCCGCGCCATGATCGATATTGAATTTCTGGTTAGCGCCAAGTGACTGGGCTTGCCATTGGTTATAGTTTGCTGTCCCTATTAGTGGCAATGCCGGATCTGTGGAAAAATAAGGTAGGTTATATCCCGGATAAGACGAGCTCGCCTTTACGTAGGTTGAGTTTTGAGCTGGCGGGAGGTGCGATATGTAGGTTGTCATTGCCCGCCCCTGTTGAGTATCTCCAAGGTTGACATGCTGCTGTATTCAGTGTGACGGCAACCTGGATTAATGCACACTATGGCAGACCGGAGACCGTCGCCTATCATGGTGGCAGGAGAGATATTCACCTTCTCAACAACTGCCGCCGATCCGCACGATGAACAGATCGTTATGGTTTTATCTGCCAATCCGGCACGCTGCGCTAACCGTTGCGTCCGGGGAACAGTCTTCCGATATTCCCTCTCTTTTTTTACCATTTCAGCAGAGATGTGATCATGCAGACGTTGCCGAACAAAACGAACATCAGTCACTCCTTCCGCCTCGCACTGGTTCAGCATTTGCAGCATGTTCTGGGTTTCCGATAATTTATAGGCCATAAAATTCATCAGCATCTCCACTGGTCGACGAACGTATTAATGACATAGGCATCATGAGCCTTTGCATACCAGCCGATATCAATTTGCTTGTAAAAGGCGAACACATTAAGATGGCAACTCGATTTCCAGTGAGGATCATAATCACCACCCCCCTGATTTTGTTGACAGGGGGTGTATGCATCGCCGGAGAAACAAGTCAAACACTTGGAGGTATCGGGAACACACCTGACATCTCGGGAATATGACTGCACCTCATCATATTTTTGCCAGCAGCCAGCCTCTGCGGCAGCCGCAGACGGATAGTTGCTGCCAACCCAAAATACGGCGATTTTCAACTGATCTATTTTAATGCCGTCCTTCTCCACAATAAAATGAGTGCCGCCGGGCAACTCCACTATGTCGCTGGAGCAATGCCCCATGATGGGGCAGAGATTTATCCCTCCCGTCGTGCTTGTATACATCCGCACCCATTGGCCGTTTGTCGATTTCACTCCACCGTTGGCCACGCTGCAATTATCGGTAACCTCAATAGGACAAAAGCCACAGGCATCACCGGCATAGACTCTAATAAATGGCACATCAGTGACGGCATCACGCAGGGAATAGTTATCAAAGGTCATCCCCACTCCGCGAATCTTCCAGTAGTACGGCGACACACCGCCGGTGACGAAAACCACCCCTGATGTATAGTCGGTCAGAACACTTACCGAGTTATCAGCATCCCAGACAATCGGAGTAGCATCCTCACAGCAGTTTTTTGGCCTTACTATTTGTTCTGTATAAATGGCACCACAACCTTCTGGTGTAATGGGACCTAACGCAATAAATTCTATTGGTCCTGGCCACTCCCTTGTTAATTTATCAATAGTTTCTTGTGGTAAAACATTACCACCTGGATTTGGTGATTTCCAGGTTCTGCACGGATTTGGAGTTCCCTCTATACAGCATTTTTCTGCGTAAAAAGATGATTCTGCTATGGGCATGGGACCAAAAGGGCCCGAACCATATTCAATACACCCGTACACAACAGGTTCTATTGGTTCTGTTTCTGGCTCAGGTTCTTCCTCTTCTGCTGCATTACCATCAGACCAACCACATATCTTAGCTAACATTTCTTTATCTGCTGCTATATCTTCTGTTGGTGCAGTTACACTTCCTTCATAAAACTGGTAATGATAAAAAGCCAAAATGTTTGCATCTTGTGGTTCACCAAATTCAGACCCGATATATTTTGGTATTCCAGGAACTTCAATTTCTACTACATTATAAACAGTAACAAACTCTGCTCGTAAAACTCCAGTAACTGGTTTACCCCAAAACAAGTAGTTACCATAAATTTCTTTTATTACAGGAGGGGAAATTAAACCAGAAGTATCAAAAACAGAACCTACCCATGAAGCAACTAAACCAGATTTTATTGGAAAATCCAATTTAAGAGAAGATAATCCTTCTATGGAAACAATAACAATTTTCTCTTTGGTTAAAGTAACAGTACTCTTTACTTTACCAACATCTAAATGCAAAGTATATGGTTCATTAGGATGGCTACGGTAAATATTTACCAAAGCGGTGTACGTTCCACTTTTTAATCTTTTGCATTCCTCTAAATCTAACTCAGCTTTGGCTACTTCTAATAATTTTTCTTCAGTAGGTGGTTCTTCTGGTACTGCATCTGTCTGTTCTTTATCACCGTAACACGGATTCAGATCATACAATTTATCTATTACTTCTGCCACTTCTCCCGCAGTTACCAAGTCTTCTTCAACATCCTGCTCAATTCGTAACCAATATTCTTCTGCTGGAATTTCAGAGACACTAGAAGAATATGTTACCGATGTAATTTGAGTATTCATCCGTTTATCAAACTTCTCAACCATGGACTAGGATCAGTAAAAGAAGACATTTTACTGCAATAACTTTGTGGATCTTCTCCATCAAATATAGCTACCACTTCAGCAGGATTCGTACAGGTATTGTAATACACTTGACGGGTAGAAATAGTCTCACACCACAATAAAATATAAGGAAACAATCCAGGACAAAACGCCAAAATATCTTGTACACATTGTGGTATTTCTAAAGGAAGTTGTTCCGTCATTGTCAGCATTTCTTCATTTAACCAAGTGGCTGTTATGGTATTCTCTAAATTTTCTATTTTATAACCATTAAATCTGGTAGTAGGAATTTTGGAAAGTATATGGTATTCCACTCCATCTTTTGTATACTCAGATTGTTCTTTTATTTCTTCTTCGGGAACTCCTTCTTCCTTTATTTCTTTATCTAGTATCATTTCGCAAACATGGTATTGTCCTACTGCTTTACCAAATATTCTTACTGCACCGAAACATTCTCTATTAAATTTTAATTTTATTCCGTCAAAAATTGCTGTTGGGTATGGAATCAATTCCCCGACCGAATTGAAACAAGGTGATTCCCAAATGATTGTAGCATCTTCAAGATAAAAATCAAGGGAAACTTCAGAAGAGTTATCCACGAATACAGAAAATTCTCTAGGCTTTTTAATTATTTCCGTGCTGAAAATAGTTCCTAAAGCTGGTGTGACATTGTAAATTAGATCAGGTTTTGATGGCCAAGAATAAAAACCAAGATAAACTTTTATTTTTGTTCCATCAAATTCAACTGGACAACCTGCTATCTTTATTGCTTTTGCAGATGTTCCAGTAGCAGCGGCAGTCCACAATCTATATACATCCCAAATATTAGCATATTTCAAAATCTTCGATGGAACGATCTGTTCTAGTTTTACCCATAGTTCCAGTAAAGACAGATCAGAATCATCTACCGTATATGTAACACTATGTAGGGTATTATTTCCCATTAGTCTTCAATAACTGTTTGGTCACAATAATCTATCTTAATAAACTGGTCTTCTGGATCAACGTGGTCTGGTCGAGGTTTATCTGGAATAATATCTACTGAACCAGAATTATTACATTGACTTTCTTCCGCTCCTTCTGGTGCTTTCAATTCAATAAATTCGTTTCCACCATCCCATATAGCATAAGCGAAAGCAGTGAATGGATTCTCTATGGCATCAACTCTTCTTTGTACTGAAAATGGATAAAGATGCTGGCATACCTTATATTTAACAATAACGGTACCGTATACTTTACTGGCAACATGTGCACCTGTATCAGTTAAAGTCAATGCTGGTGGTGTTACTATCGCCCCATCAGAACTATAAGCCCCACCTTTCCATCCCGCACTTATAATCTCCATTGCAGGGTATTTCAGATCAAGGTCTTGTTCCATATTACACTGAAGCAATTCTGTAAATATTGGGAACTGGATAATTTTATCCACATTCAGAGCATTTACCCATCCCATTGAATAAGCTAAATCTTCTCTTGAAGGGTAAGCATATACTTTACTGGAATACATAAGGCCATCGGAAGCACAATTTGGTTCTGAATCTTTTCCACTAAACATTATTTTATTTAGTGCTGTTATAAATTGCACTTTGGTTAACATTCCTACATATGGGTCCCATGGTTCTTGTTCTAACAACACAAAATCATTACTGGTCTTGGATTGAACTGAGTAAGTGACTGAATGAAGTTGAGTAGACATTTATTTAAACTATTCCATTAAAAATTTTACTTCGGGAATCAATTTATATTCCTTTCAAATACAAGACTACCCTTACGCAGTTTCTAACGAGACCGCTAAAGTGAAGCTGTTATTCACAAAAGAGGAACATCCCGCAGGAACTACTCTATTTTCCCCTATACAGATACTTGCCTCATGAGTGGGCAAAGTAAGTGTATCATTTAGTGCCCACGTACCACCCCAGAATTCTAATTCAATTGTAAAATAGGGGCGACTACATCTTGGATTATTAGGGGCAAAGTTTGAAGTGGTAACACCGGCCCCTAATGAACCATATCTTGCACTAACACAAGTGAAGTTAGTGGCATTGCTGAAAGTAAAAGTAAAAGTATCTTGTATGGTACCAATATTGTCAAGCAAAGGTGGGTAAGTGGAATCATCGAATGTACCAGCAGCCGATGATTTAGTGATAGTTCCCTGAGTAGCTTTCAATGATGCTACTTCGGAAACCTTACTGCAACGGGAACCTTCTGCTACTGTATAGGCGTAGGCAGTTACTGGTGTAAAGGTAAAGGAAGTTTGGGTACCAGCTATAGAAGGAACGCTATTTACCGTAACAAACTCTTCGGTTCCTGTAACAGCATCAGGAGTGGCTTTATTGGTTAATCGAATTTTGCTTCCGTTTACAATAGAACCAGTTAAACCAGCAACAGGGAAAGTTCCTACAAAAGTATTACCACCTACAGCAATATTAGTGGTTAAAGTGGCTACGGTAAACTTTTCCTCTGTACCAACTATATCCCCTTGGGTCATGCCCTGAGTGCCCATAAAGAACTGGACGTAATCACCAGCAGGTGTTTCTTTATCCAACCACATTTTCAGGTTTAGTGCCTCTTCCCTGTTTGCATTATGGTTGGCTATATAAACAAATCTATGTTTATCAGATCCAGCATTTCTCTCAGCAGAGAATACATTGGGAAATACGTTTGCAGGACTACCAGAAGTTATCTGGTTATCACTACGATACCCACCATTTGTAGCATCGTCAGATACTACCATAGATTTAAAAAACTTTATTTCAGATGCCAAAATAGTCATACACTAACCCCCATTACAGTAAGAGTACCATAGTAAATATCCCCTGGAGAATGACCAACGTAGTCTCGTAAAGGGGTGACCGATAAACAATTTGATGGAAACCTAATTGGATAGGTATTCCCATTATAGATTAAATTAACCACAGTACCAGAAATTTCGTACTGTTCAAATAATTCTATCTGTCTTCTGGTAAAGTAAGAACGTCCACCAGAATCGGAACCTTTTGCTTCAAGGATAATCTTTCTACCACCTGACAAGAAAGTTCTTTGAACAACTTCCCCGCCATCAACATCAATGAAAGCATCTTCAGCAGTTCTGGGTTCTGAGAATTCGTTTACCCAGAAAACACCGTTATGTAACTGTTCTGCACCAATATATATCGGGTTCATGAGGATGCCCCCATTTCCATTTTCCTAATCATCTTCAGGAAAGATTTTGCATTCATTGGGTCAGCCATTATAGTTGCAGATTCTCCACCAATATTAACTGAGATTGTTCCAAAAGACTGAAGTTTGCTCATTATATCGCCACCTGAATCAGTAGTCAAGGAACGAGAAGTGGTAGAAAGTTTATTTCTTGTTGTAATGTTTTGACTTTTTATGGTATTGGCTATCATCCTACCTACCGAAGAGAATGGCTTATTAATACCATTCATGAATCCTGGAGCAATATCATCCCAGTAATTAGCAGATTCATTCCTGATAAACCATTCCCCTTTACGAGCTTTTACCAGTTGGGTATCTCTTGTTGAAGAAACACCAGCAAGACGGCCACCACCAGCATAGCCCCTTACCCTCCCTCCTTGTGACTTCTGCTCTACATTCTTGGTATGGACAGTCACGTAAATATCTTTGGACAGTTTATTAAGAGCATCCACCACTTTATTGTAGGAAGATTTATCAAGTTTAGACATAACTTCTGCTGGATCTTCTTTTATTTTAGCTATGGTGGCACTCCATTCTTCGTCCACTTTCTTGAACATTGCATCTGTATCTATTGGGAAAATATCACCACTCTCTTTCACCTTTTCCTTAAAATCGGCAATAGCATCTTCTATCTGGGTAATGGCTAGAGGAACCATAAACCCTTCGATCTGACCGCTTTCTATTTGGGAGTTCAATGCCTGAATTTTCTTCACCAATTCAATAGCGGAACCCTCAATGTCCTGAGTGACTATCGGGATTTCTATTGGTTGACCGTTCTTAATCTTATCTTCTGCTACCTGAATCATCCCAGGTATCTGTTGCAAGAATTTGAGAACACTGGAATTACTGTCAAACTGTAACGGAGATGCTTTAAGAGTATCATACAGTTGGGTTACCCTTTTTCCAGCATCATCTATAGTGGTAACAAATTCTCTACCATTATCTAATTCCAAAGTTATTGGTTTATCTGCTTCCACAGCAATAGCCTGAAGTTTAACAAACATCTCTTGCAGTTTACCAGTAGCCACTTCACCGGTAGATGCCACAGTATTATAAGCTTTCATTGCTGCATCAAGTTTCTCTGTCGGTGAAACCTCTTTAGAAAACAGAGAATTTACATTGGCAGAAAGGTCTTTTACAATACCAGAAGCAGTGGTAGCATCCATCGTAGTGTTAATAACGGAAGCATTTACTCTTTCCATTATATGGGAAAGAGCTTCCAATGACCGAGCAGCAGAATCAGAATCCTTTACAGTCTGATTGAATCCTGTATCTTTGGCCATTGAATCTTTCGATTGCCCTACACTCTGGGATACTTGTTGCCATACACCGTTTATTTTCTCTATCTTCTGGGCTTCTTGAGCAGCAGCAGTACCAGAGTTCTTTACTTCCTGGTTGTATTGCTGAACATTCTTGGTAACCTGTTGCCATACACCGTTTATATTTTCTACAGAAGTAATTTGGGCCTGGGAAACACCAGCATCAATAGCAGTTTTATCTGCATTGGTAACATCACCAGTATTCTTACTATGGTTCATAACAGTTTCTTGTTTACCATTAAGAATAGCAATCTTCTCTCTTGCTCTGGCAATCTCTGTATCAAGATTCTTCATCTCATTGGCATGGCGTTTATTCTCAGCAGCTATTCTCTCCCCTGATTCTTCTTTAGCAATGGCTATTTTTATTTTGGCTTTCGATTTTGCATCAGCAATTTCTTTATCAATAGCTTTTACCGCAATGTCCCGATCAACATTAATCAGTTTCTCCATTTCTTTAGAAACTTTGGAAACACCAGCAACAGCTTTAGATGGATCTTCCAGAGACTCATACAAAGAAGCGGAATCATCCAGAAGTTTCTTAGCCTGATCCAGCATCTTCTCATCGCTGGTAATCTTGGCTTTATTCAGGAGTTCAATTCCCTTTACATACTTCTCCTGGGCCCAGTGGGCATTGTCGTATTCTTTGGCTTCATCGGACATACCCCTTTGATGAATCTTACGGATCTTGTCCTGAAGACTGGATTGATTGCCCGCTATGTCAGCAGAAGCTTTTTCATAAATACCCTTCCGTTTTTCCAGAAGGTCTTCAATTTTCTCTTGCAGGTCTTTATTTACGTCAACTATTTCCCTACTTAAATCCTTTTCTATCTGGACAATTTTATCTTTAAGTTCTTCCGAATTCTTTTCCCGTTCATTTCCCCAGTCTTTGATATTCTGTTCTAATTCCCCACGTTTCTGATTCACTTCCTGAAGGGCTTTGGTCTCTTCCTGGAAATATTTGGTGGAAGCATCTTTATACCGTTTCAGTGCAGATGCCATTGCTACAGGATCAAGTGTATTCAAATTCTTTAAAATTTCATGGTCCTGTTTAGCCCGTTGTTCAATCTTATCATAAGTATCCAAAGTAAGTTGAAGTTTTTTCTTTTCTGCATCGTCTTTGGCCATTAGTCCCAAAGCTTCCTGCTTCTCTATACTAAGAATAAGTTCGGCTAATTCTGCTTCCGCAATTTCCTTAAACTCTTTAAATCCCGCAGCAAGTTCTTGTGGATCATATATGTTTGCATTGATCTGAGCCATTTTGTCAGCATAGGCTTGACCGAGTTCTTCTTTTTGCTTATAAAATTCTTCTTCCAGTATAACGCCTCTTGCATACCGAGATTCTAATTCTTTTTCCTTTTTCTCGTACTCCGCATCGGCTCTTTTTATAGCCTCATACCGTTTCATATCTTCACTTTCTACCATCTTCATAGAAAGTTCCATAGCTCTTTTTTCCAGATTAGCTTTTGCTCTGGTATACTCAGTTACACCAATTACACCGTCTTTATATAACTTTGCATTGGCTTTAGCCGCAGAAGCAATGACCTTTTTCTGTTCTTCATACCCCAATATAACTTCTTTATTCAATTCAGATACCGAAATAATTGCAGCCGTATTCGCACCAGACATACCAGTTATAAAATCATCGTAGGAACTTCCAGCCTTCTCAAATTCCTTAGACCACTTTTCAGCCAGTCTATTTATTTCCGCATTCTTCAACTTCTTTGTTTCATCTATAAGACTACGGATAGCCTGTATCTGGGTATCGGTAGCATTGGTCAAATATCCCATATCTTTTGCTACTTTAATAATGGAATCAGTGGACATAGAATAATCCACATCACCAGCCAGCATCAACTTAGTAATTACTTCAGCGGCTTCTCTTTGCATCTGGTCAAAAGCAAGTTTCATTGTTTTTCCCATTGCAGTAGAAGCAAAACCAACATCAGCTAAAGCTGTTTCCATATCTTTAAAAGTAGCTTTACCATCCTTGAATCGTTTAACGATATCAGATAGTTCTACAAGTTCACCACCAGCATCCTTTATCTTCCTTTCAAATTCTTCTGCCCCAGGTAAATTAAAGAATAGAAGAAATATATTTGGAATTTTACCAAATAAATCAATCGCAAATGCAGCAAACTCCAGTAATTTTCCCTTTGCAGTATTGATAAAAATATTCAAATTGGACATACTTTCTTCAAATATTTTACCAGTAGCTTCAAAAGACTTGGCAAGATTGAGAGTTTCCAGTTCTCTGGCTTTCCTGTAAAAATCATCTAAAGCGGTGGAACCTTCTTTAAACTGCCCAGTTAATGGGTGAATAGCAGAGACAACCAAACGAGCAGAGGCAGCTAAAGCAGTATTACCCTTACCAACTTCTATGAGTTTAGTCCGCAGTTCAAATGTGGCATCCTTATATTCCTGTGTGGTTTTATCAAGACTGGATATCTTTACCTCGTAATCCACTACAGAATCGGCAAGTGATTTAAACTCATTAGCTAGATTTTTGGATTCATCATAACTCTCTTGCAGATGTTTCCTGTACATGGAAAAACCAACACCTACAGCAGTCAATGCAGCGGCAATGGCTACCATTGTCCATTGTATTGGACCAAGGGATACACTAAATACCCCCATTGCAGTAGCAGCAGCATATATCTTCGGAACAAGTGCTACAAAATGACCAGCAAATGAAGCAATCATTGTTCCAAAAGCAGCCGCTTTAATAATCATAAAAGCAGCATACATAGCGGACAAAGCCGCTGTTGCAAGTCCTATCTTAATGATCCATCCACCAATAGGATTACCACTGATATAGACAAGAATGTCAAGGAAATTTCTCATTCTGTCTACCAAGAAACCAAGAATTGTAGACAGACCATGTTCCCCTAAAGCAACTGCTACCAGCTTGGCCTTATCGTACATATTCTTGATACGGACACCAAGCCCTTCCATCTGTTTAGCTGCCATTGCAGCAGCAGTTCCAGACTGGGATACAGCAGATCGCATTTTATTGAAACCAGCTTCACCGTTTGATATAAGAGCAGTTACAGCAGAAGCACCACGAATACCAAACATCCTGAAAGCTTTCTCAGAAGTGTTTACTACTACGGAAAGGTTACCGACTATTTCTCCCAATGAATGCATCTTAGGATTAAAGTCATCAATTGACATACCAGCGGCTTTAATGCCTGCCAGAAAATCCTCGGATGGTTTAACCAATCTTTCAAGAACCTGTCGTAAACCAGTACCAATAGTAGATGCCCGAATACCTTTATTAGATAGTTCAGACATTGCAGCAGCAGTATCGATAAAAGTTACACCAGTTTCTTCCGCTATTGTACCAACATAGTTGAAGGCTACTCGTAACTTCTCAACATCAAGTTTGGATTTATTAATTGAATTGGCGAAAACATCTGCAATATGAGACGAATCAGTGGCTTTAATACCAAATACAGCCATTGCAGTGGTAACAAGGTCTACCGATGTAGCCATATCAGAAAGTGTACCAGTAGACAAATCCGATACAGCTTGCATAGATTCAATCGATTCTTGGGCGGAAAGACCAGCCTGTCCCAGAATCTTCATTCCTTCAGCAACTTCTTGAGCGGAGAACTTTGTCTTGCTGGCAACGTCCTTGATAGTCTCTCCCATCAAAGTTACTTCCCTGTCAGTTGCCTGGGTAATAGCCTGTAAATCTTTTAGAGACTGATCAAAGTCAATTATGGCTAAAGTGGCTAAACTAAATCCACCTACCAAACCAGCAATAAATGTGGCAGCAGTAGCATAAGAGGCAAATGATTTCACATGATCGATTACGTCAGCAGCAACCTTCTGGAAAATCGACATGGCCTTTGCGGAATCTCTTGTAGCTTTCGCATGAAGCTTTAGCCTTGCCTCTGCTTTCTTGCCCTCTAAATCGCTACGACCGTAAGCCTTTACTGTATTGTTTAATTCCTTGACAAAATCTCTATTGGTGGTGGCAAGGTCAGCATAAGTAGAACGGAGACGGACATTGGTTTTGTCCATCTTATCCTTGCTTGCCAAATTCTCTTTTATCTTAGTGTTTTCCCTCTGTAATTCCTCAAGGCGTTTCTTGGCTACGGTAATAAGTTCCTGGTCAGATTTTGCACTGTTTATCTGGGCTGCGGTACGTTCATGAATTTTCTTTACATTGGCACCGGTAGTTTCCGCTAACCGTTTCTCAGCAGTTTCAATCTGTGAAGCTAAATTGGAATATTGCTTGTAAGTGGAAATTTTGCTATTTATGGCATTGACGATATCATCGTGTGGTTTCTTCTGGGCTTTCAGTGCTTGGGCTTCTGCATGTAAAGCAGCAGTGGATTGACCAGTAATAGAAGAAACTCTATTAATGGCTTTCCGTAATTCTTCGTATTCTCTTTGTGGTTTACGCAGAGCATTTGTCAAAGCATTGGAAGAGACTGCCGAAGCGTTAAACCCTTCTTTCATCTTCTTGGCAGTCTCTTCAGATATCTTACCAGTCTTCTGTAAAGTAGTAACATGCTTGTTCCAGATAGACTCAGATCGTTTCATGTCTTCATGCTGATCGCGGAAAGCTTGGGTAAGAACACCATGCTTGTTTGCCATCTGAGCAAGACCTTTCAGGAACTTATCTGATTTACCTCTGGAACTGTCTAATGCCTTTCCGTAGTCAAGAAGGCTCTGGGCTCCTACTTTTACACTTAGCTGATTGAACCCTTTAGAGAGTAATCCCAGCTTGCCAGCGGCCTCTTCCGTTAATCCCGAAAAGGCTTTCAAGCCCTTCTCATTCATTACAGTGAAACCTGACGCGGAAGCTTTCAAGTCTTTTTGCAATACAGCCTGGGTAAGAGCGGCAAGTTTAGTATCTTTGGTCATCTGGGTGAAAGCTACACCGGTACCAGTAGCGGATACTCTTGTCTTCTCCATTGCAGTCTGCACACTCTGCAAGGCAGGTGCCCAAATCTTTGCTTGTTCATTATTATACTGGAATTTCTTACCTAAAGTGGAAACGGCTTCACCGTAAGCAAGACTAATTCCTTTTGCTTTATTGGTTTCTTTGGCATAAATAGAATTGGATTTATTAAATGCATCAATGGATTTAATCAGGTTGGTGTTCATGTTCATAAGGGAATACCCTTCCTTACGGACAAACTCCATGTTGGAGCCCACCAGTTTCAAGTCACCTGATTTTAATCCACCTTTGATCTTGGAGAAGTCTAACGATTCTGCCCACTTTGCTATACTGGATTCAGAAGCCCCACCGATTCTCATCTGTTGCTTCATGTTCTGGATAGAAGTGGAGAACCGTTCTGTCCAAGAAACAGCACTCTTTAAAGCGGCCCCAGATGCTGTCCCCCCTTTCGAGAACAGCATCCAGGCATCTTTAACAGCACCAATTTCCTTGGAATACTTCGTCATACTCTTGGTGTTTTCATCCACCAATTTAGAAGTATCTTTACCAGTTTTATGAAGATTAGAGAATGAAGTAGTAAGACGATCAACAGCCATACCGACATGACCGAGACTATCCGCAGTCTCGGTCTTGCCCATATTATATAAATCTTTGGCTGTTGCCTTGAGTTCCTTGCCTAAACCTCGAAAGGCACTGGCAAGGGTTTTGAATGCTTCGGTGGAACCACCTTTCAGCGCAGCTTTTAAACCAAGTTCTATTGTTTGAGCCATTTTAAATACTCTTTGTCAAAGGGTTTGCTGCCCAAACTCTATGTTTCCCTAACATAGATTCGGTCATTTTCTCTCTTTCCTCTGGAGAAATATTTTTGTACTCTTCAGGATCACCAAACAATGGAACTTTTGGACTGTCTGATTGCGGTTCTTTTTTACTCTGCTTCTTACCACCCTTTAAAGATGTACCATGCAATGCTGCCTGGAATTCATATTCCCTGGCAATCTTTGACTGGTACGCACTATATAAGAAATCGAACTGTGTTTTGGTTAAACCCCCTTGAAAGGTATGGTACTTGTAGAAATGATCTACCGTGTAACTGGTAGAGAATATAAGTTCGGCTACTGCTTCGTCTGTGGTAATATACTCTTGATTTTCTTCCACAGACTCTGTAACTTTCCCAAAGCACCCACAAAATTCATTTCATATATTTTTTCACAAAGATCGGCAAACTGTTCATTGGTAAGATCGTTTAGAGTAACTTCCTCTTCACAGATCATTTTCAGAATATCGGTAAGATTGTCCTGAATAGTGGTAATGATGAAAGAGACTGCTTCTGCGGAAAAGAAATCGTCAGATTCCAGTTCCTGCATGAAATCAACTACATCATCTGGATCTTTACTCTCAGCAATCGGTAATGGTTCCTTTTTATTCAGTTCATTAAACTTGTAAAAAGCATTGGCTATAACGGAAGTGAACTTTACTTCGTCTGCCATAGACAGACAGTACAGGGTTATACTTCTTGCGGATCGTACACCAATTTCCAATGTATCGGATTTAACTACTAAAGCCATTGTTCTTCTCCTTAGAGATTAAAGTGAGAGGGGAGTGGTTACCCCTCTCAGAAAGTGTGTAACTACTTGAAATCAATCGAAATATATACGACCTAATGGTTGGGAATCCCAAACCGCATGTCCACCGGAAGTCTCACTATCAGCACGTTTAGCCTCAAACGTAATCGGTGAAGCGGCAGAATCTTCAGCCTGGAGATCAAGCTCGGTAGATGCAGTAGCATTCGCCCGAGGAAATACGATATACATATGGTTAGTACCATTCGGATACGTGTAAACGGCTTCCATACGTACAAATGCAGGAGCAGACAATGCACCAAGTTTAATGTCGCCAGAATGGGCGTTGTCATAAGCACCAGCTGCCTTATACTCAACAGTCTGGAAAGTAGCAATCTGATTTGCAGCCCATGTACCAGAGAAGAAGTTTGCTGGAATAGTGAAATAGGGGTCGCCGCCATTGTCAGGGGCAAATTCAGTAGAAACAGTACCAGAACCTACTGTTCCAGTAGCATCACCAAATACGTTAAATGCCGTTGCTGAAGTAAACACTACCGTAAACTTATCAGTTACTGGACCAGCATCCTGAGTAACAGCAATGGCTCCAGTAGTAGTACCAAGAGTAGTTACTTTACCCAAAAATGTAGCAGATGCAACCTGAGCACCAACAGGATCGATACCACGAGCAAGTGCCAAGTTGTACGGGGTAATCTCCTTGAACTCACATTCAAGCTGAGAAGTTTCCCGAAGAGGAATGGACATATCCTCCAGCTGAGGGAAACCAGAAAGAAGTTTCCAGTAATCTACTGAACCGGTGTACTTCGTACTGGCAAGAGCACCAATAGAAGCAGCGGGCAGCAATACTGAGTTGACGTTGGCGATGTTTGCAGCGGAAGCGCCAACACGAATTTGTGCAAGTCCCAGTGCTATAGTACTGGTATCCTTAGTTACGGGCCCGGATCGTGCCATGGTTTGTTCTCCTTAATATTTAATTATTTTAATGGTTATTCCTTTTCAGGATTGAGTACAGGTGGGAAGAAATTGAAAATATTGGTATGGCGGCATGACTTCCTGATACACTTCATTTTTACAGAGCCATGTATTTCCATATCAATTGCCGGTTCAATTCCTTCCCTTCTGCCGAATTTGAACTGCCATAAACCATTGGGTAACCTGCTGAGTAACTTTTTACCACACTTTTCACAGTAGACAAAGTTAATCATTTGGTTCCCCAATTCATTCTAATGGATACTGTTTTTACATTGGAACCATCTGCTCCAAGTTCTATTTCAGATTCATTAACAACTAACGGTACAATTCCACCTATCTTAACTCTTGCATCATTCAGATAAGGTATCTTCTTTAAACCATCTGTAGCAGTGTGGTCAAATAAAGTATCCATTAACTTGTCTCTCAGTACAGAGAGATTTACATTGTCTGGATCTTTTCTAGAGAAGCAGTATGCAAACAATAGAGCATTGGAAAGTATATCTATTTTAGTTGGGCCAAAATGGAATACAATCCAATTAGTCATTTCTAGTCCATTTACCACAGGAATAGAATATACCTTATCAAATGAGATGTAAACTCCACGGGCTGTTACCAGATTATCTACAAAGTATTTCCTTATGGATAATTTATATAAAGATTCCTGTAGGGTGGGATCAAGTGCCATCAGTTGCCCCTTTTATGGTTTCTTCCAAGAACTTTATAAAGTTATCGACAAGAAAATCTTTTGCTTCTACTTCCTCTGGTATAGTTTGATCAAAATTAACGGTTATCATATCCATTGCAGTACGCAACTTTGCAAGGTCAGACAAAGTAAATTCACAGATGAAAGTTATATCTTTCGGGTACATCTGGAGTATACGCATTATTTATACCCAAATTGTTTTAGAATTTTCTGTAATTCGGGATCCATGCTGCCGTAATCGATATTGTGTTTCTTATTGAAAGCATCCAGATCGGCTTGATCCTGTTTCTTCACCGCAGATTCCTGCCGTTTGGCATCACTTGCCATGTTTCCTAAACTGGAACTGATCCGCATTTCGGATCGTTGCATTTCGTCAAACTGTCCATCAGAAAAATCCTTATTGGGTTCCATTCCTTTTGAATAGTCAACAGATGCCTGACTCATTATTGTACCAGTATCTCCAGTAGATTTACTGCTACTATATGGAGTTACACGATACAAATTGGCCGCATTAGCCATGGATTTTTTAACCAAATCCAGTAATTCAGGAACAGTTCCAGCCTTAAATTGAGCAAAAGCAGGAAAGAATAATGGGCGTTCTGGAATATTGGCATTCTCACTGCTATGACCAAACTCAATCATGGCAGCATAGGTTTCAACTTTAATCCTTTGAACTGGTCCTCTTACATTAGCATTGGTACGAAAACCAATCTTAGGAACAGTAACTCGCTTATCAATGCCAACAGTCCAGGCAGAACCTACTTTCCGTATCACTATATTTCGGTATATGTTTCCTTCCATCTTCCAAGGAGAAGTAAAAGCGTTTCGATCTTCCTTGAAAGCAATCTGTTCTTTCGATAATGGATCCCAGTGAGGTTTCCAAGGACTGGTACCATCCATTGTTGCTTTTATAAAATCCTTCAGTGCTTGGGCACCTAACGGAGAAAGTATACCATTGCCATTACGATCTGCCCATTTATGAATTGCATTGTATCCCATGCCAAACCAGGCAAAAGCACTCTTCATATCTTCATAGAAGATAGCAAGGGACTTTCCATCCAGTTCAATTACTGGAAATGATTTCCTGGTGGTCATACTCGGGAATCCTCTTTCAATCCACAGATCAGAACATTGGATAATCTTCTTTTATCAATTGTCGTTATTCGATAATATTCGGTATGGTCTAAGTAATTGGGTTGCCATCTATCGTCAATTTTTACAGGATAACCTGCGGGAATGTATAAAGAAAGTTTCTGAGCTACAAAAGCCATCACATCATTTTCCAGAATCATCTCATTACCGAAACGATCCTCACACTGCAATGTCTTTACCTGAGTATATAACGGTGTCCACGTAGGGACTTCTACGTAATTTTCATCTCTAACTATGGTTAATCGGCGAAGAGTACCATTACAATTACAACGGTACAAAGCCACTGTATTGTCTACAACAGCATCTTCAAAACTGGAACTTTGGATATTTGTGGCTAAATAATAAATACCGTTTACTAGAACAGTATCCCCTGCAATGATATTTGAATCGAATGTGGTGGTAGCGGTAGCAAAAAATTGACGGATAAACTCAGTAGAACTATCGGGATACGTTTCAATATCCAGTTTCTCAGAGAACACACTGCCGCCTAACCGGTAAACTGTGGCGGCAGTTCCGAGTTCTTCTAAGACTTCTCGTATATCATCCCCAATACCTGCCATTATCAAACCCCATCAAGGTAGGTTACGTCCCTACCAAGACTGTCATAGATAAATCCTGGAGCAAGATAATAGGCGAAATTATCCCATGTACCCTGATCGAACAAATCGGAAAACTCTTCTACAGCCTTCAAGAAATCCTGGTCACACTTCTCCAGCAACTGGATATAGTGCTTAAACCTATGCTCAATGTGAATCTGCTTATACTGAAACTTATGGGCAGATTCAACCATGAGGATATAGAGAGCATGTCTCCGCATACGCTCTACCATCCAATAAGACTTTGTATCATCAGAAATTGGGTATACCCATTTAAGCTCAGTCTCTGTTTGCTGTGCTGCCTGGATATACCCTGTTTCCGAAACCTTAGTGGAAGAACCACCCATAAGGTTCTTCGTAAATGAAATAAGTTCTTCCCTATTGGTTATCATTTGGCCTTTCCTCTTTTGAGCGTTTTCTTCTCAATAGGTGCTGATTTTTCAACCTTCACTTCGGGTTTTGCTTCGGTCTCCTTCGCTACAGGAGCAGGAGTATCAATGCCTCCTGTCAGTTCAGGAATCAATTCCGTAGTAACCTCCGCTATTTTCTCTTCTACGAGTTCTGTTACCGAAATGTAACTTTTCTTTGCTTCTACAGCACGACGAATTTCCTCTGGAAGCTCACTGAGGGTTCCAGTAAAAACAGTTCCCTCAGTGAGCAGGTCTCCATCATACCGTTTAAGAGTACAGTTTAACATTACTTTCAAAACGGCTGACATTGGATTGTCCTCTCTTTTTGAATTAATATACGGTAAGTTTAACACTACAATCGGGATGGTAAATAACCGGCAGACATTTGTCCTGCACACGCAGCCAGGTTCCTTCTGGATCCCACTCGTCCTTACTGTCCACGTAGGTTCCCCAACGACGACCAAGGCCATAAGGGGCTTCCAGAATCTCGGCAATATCATCACCATCTGCCGAAGTCTTACTGAACATAAGGAAATCTTTATCGGCAATGAACTTCTTCCGCATAATAACCTTATCCTCTCCAGCCTTGAAGGAAAGGGTGGGAGCGGTAGCAACAGTGATAACACCAGTAGATTTATTTACAGCAGTGATGGTTTCATCTTCCCATACACGATTCTCGGAACGATCAACGAAACGCAGTTTGCCACCAACCTCAAAATCAGTAGCATCGTCAACGGTTACAGTGGTAGAAGAACCACCAGTCACGGCAGACAGAACCTCCGCAGATACCTCGTACAGTTCGTCATAGATCATAAGCTTGCCAACACCAAGAAGCTCACCGAGAACCATAGCAGGATTAGCGAAAAGCTGACCGTCACCAAATGCAGATTTAGCCAGAAGTGCCTGAAGTTTTGCATCATTGATCAGGATACGGAGCAAGGAACTGTTACAAATGGCATAATCAGGAGTAACACCGGCATCATCAGCCATAATCTGCTTGGCGTCAAAGATGTCACCAACAGGGTTACGGGTTGTACCGTCGTCCCACTCATACCCTGAAGGAATAGTGATCATATGGGTAGTGGGAATGCCATATGAAACGGAAGCTTTAGATCCACCCTTCATGACATACGAAAAAGAACCATTGATTATAGCCTGGGCAATCATCCACTCACGACGACGATCAATACGATTACGCAGTTTCTTCAGACCACGTGCCAGATGCCTTTCAGCGGTCTGATAAGTAGCGTATGTTCCAAGCTGCCGAAGATTGTTAAGAAATTCCTCGTCAAAGTAAATCTTCTCTTTGAAGAAGGCACATTTTGCGGAACCTTCACCGATGCCGTCCAGTCCGATAGTAGGGGCAATCGAACCAGGAGCAACAAACGGTGTCATTCCTGCCGAACCGTACTCAACTTCCCATTTAATAGTATCCGAATCTGCTTTCTGTGTAGAAAACAGACTGGAAAAGAACAAGTTGGAAGGCCGCTGAAAAGCCATGATCAGCTTATTCAGCACTTCCAGTTGTAATTGGGGGATACCAGCAGAACCTT
>Ga0209318_1000119_pt1 | contig 92981 bp, 86 predicted proteins | sample RifGroE1_FD_183999 | JGI IMG/M metagenome (GOLD analysis project Ga0209318, IMG submission 183999) | Groundwater microbial communities from Rifle, Colorado, USA - Groundwater E1 (SPAdes) (version 2) | ecosystem: Environmental > Aquatic > Deep subsurface > Groundwater | place: Rifle, Colorado...
TGGCTGCGCGAATCACCTGGCCGCGGTTGCTTGCGCTGAATGAAGTTCTAAAGTCTTGTAGATCACAGCTCGGTGGCGCTGGTTCCGATCTTTGCGGCCTTAAAAATTTTTCTTAAAAACTTAACACAGCCGCGTTGAAATATGGTATAATATAAACAGTGGGGAAAAATTTAACTAAGGTGGTGCGTATATTGAAAGCTCTTATACACCGTGTAAACAGTGAGGTTAGAGAAATAAGCGGCGACAGTGCTTCTATTGAAATGCGCGGTAGCGAAATGTGGTTAGTAGTTCACAGGTCTAATATGCGCAAAAGTTGGACCACAGTTAGTATACAGTTGAATGAGCCGTGTGAAGCAGGCTGGGAACTACAACGTGTTGAGTTTGTTAGTGATAGTTTGCGTAATTAATCAACAGGAGGTAACTACAAGTATGTCAAATACAACTATACGCGTAGTACTAATTATTACATCGCTGTTAGCCATGTGGGGATTGATAAGTTACTTTCATGGAGGTGCGTGATGTTTAAAGATTGGGTACATCATACGATTGCAACTAGCTTAATTGCAGTTATTGGAGTAGCCGTTAGTTATGTATCTCCGATACAAATTAACGGCACAGCGGCCATGTTTGTTGCGTTATACGCGTTGAGTGTTGCTATCAGCAACTCAACTACTAAGGTTTGATTGTGGCGTTGTGCTACACTAAAATAAATTAGGAGGCTGAAAGTTATGTATAACATTACTAAATGCGAGGAAGTATTCTTCACTGGTTTAACTGAGCAGCAACAACGTATTTACGCATTGTCTGATACTCAATTGCGTAAGTTACATGCGATTGATGACTACTGCGTTAATGAATTCATCAATGCAGCGTTACTGCTTAATGCTTTGCATGCTGCGCATGAAACTTACAACATAATGACTGAAAAGTACTGTTTGCGGACTGAGAATGAAGATGTAGATAACTTGCTTGGTGAAGCGTTCAATTGTTCAATTACAATTGGAACGCAATCAGCTGTTATACCGTTATGTTACATGGACAGTTGCGATGCACTATACGTTTACTTAGCACATGTAAAAATGAATGGCTTTAACATTATGGTTGATAGTGTAAAGATCGATGATCTTATTGGTTGTTTGTAGCAACGTAAAATGCTTGCATTAGCAAGCATTTTATTTTAGCGTTCAATGCAGTGACACATCGCGCCTTGTACAGTATACTGCTTTTATGCGGCGCAATTGCTTCATATGTCAACAATAACTACAAATTGGTGTAGTTACTGCATTATTCAAGCTGACTGTGGCTGTGATGTGGTTATAATATTGTTCAAGCTGACTGTGGCTGTATAAATATTGCGGCTATAACATTTATTTTCAAAAACTGACATAAACTGCGCTAAAATGTAGTATAATATAATTAAGCTGCAAAAGGCTAAAATATATTGCAGCTAAAGCTGCAGAAAGAAGGTTATAGCATGAACAAAACTTTAGAGCAAGTAGAAACTATCGACGTCGATACAAACGTATTATTGTTAGAAGCCGCAAGCAATATTACAGCGTTAATTAATAACGCATGCGACTATCATCATACGTATGACATACGCGACGACAAGCTTACTATAACTATTAACGGTCAACAGCTTGAACTGCCACTGTATTCAGCCGACGTGCTTAATATGCTGGCTGCGTTCATCGACGAAGTAAAAGACTTTGCAACGTCAGAACTAAACTATGGTAAATAACTACCGCATAGCGGCCATTGGCCGCTATTTATTTTTGCTTTTATGCGGCGCCGGATAGCACTACAGCTTTTATGCAGCACAGCGCTACCGGGCCGAAGCAGTGCTTTTATGCAGCACAACACAGATTGGCTGTGGCTGTAATTATTCAGAAGATTCAGAATACTCAGAATATTCAGAAGATTCAGAAGATTCAGAATATTCAGAAGATTCAGAAGATTCAGAATATTCAGACTATTTGCAGCTAGCGTTTTGCACCAGCTGACTGTGGCTGTAATCATTCAGAAGATTCAGAAGACTCATAATATTCAGAAGATTCAGAAGATTCAGAAGATTCAGAAGATTCAGAAGATTCAGAAGATTCAGAAGATTCAGAAGATTCAGAAGATTCAGAAGATTCAGAAGATTCAGAAGATTCAGAATATTCAGACTATTTGCAGCTAGCATTTTGCACCAGCTGACTGTGACTGCAATAATTAAGAATATTATGAATATTCTGAATATTTAAAATAAAATAAGACTTGACATAATGTCAAGTCTTATTTATATTTTATAATAATTTTTGCAACAGAGCTAAAATTCTGTTTTTATCGACTTCGACGTTTTCTTCTAAAACGTCTATTATCGTCTGAATTTCAGTTTTTCGAACGTTTAAATCGTCGACTGGAGCTACGGTTAATTTATGTTCAAGCAGCATCTGTTCGATTTCGCAAGCTTTTCGATATTCGTCGTTATTTCCGGCTTCGTCATTTAGCCATTTCGTCAGCGTTTTTTTGCTCTGAATCGATCTAATGGCTTTAACAGTTTCGTCGTAATCTAATTTTTTAATATCGGCTAAAGTATACATCGTAACCGGTTTTTCTTTTGGCTCGAGCAAGTTTTTAGCTTCTTTTAAAATCTGTTCTTGCTGCAAAACTTCCGTCATTTCGTCTTGATATGACTTTTTGCCCTTTTGCTTTTTAAGTCTGCATTTTACAGACTGAATTCTTTTAATTTCTTTTTGCAACAATTCGACATCATTGCAGAATTTTACGCAGACTTCTTGAACTTTTTCGAGATTGATCATTTTAAAATTCCTCCGATTTTTAATAGATTTTTGTACATTATTCAGTTATCAAAGACCGTATAAATTAATGGCAAATAATAGTAGTTTAAATAAAGTTTGAGCTATTTGACGCAGTTAATTTATAATTTATTTATTTATTAAATATATTATATAACGTTTTGATTAAAAAGTAAATAGCTTTTTGAATAGCCGCAATATTAAAATTATTCTGAATAGTCTGAATATTCTTAATAGCTTAAATATTCTGAGTATTCTGAGTATTCTGAGTATTCTGAGTATTCTGAGTATTCTGAGTATTCTGAGTATTCTGAGTATTCTGAGTATTCTGAATATTCAGAATATTCTTACAGGTCCAAAAATTGTCCGAATATTCTGAATATTCTGGCTACGCCTGGCGCGGTGTCGCAGAAGTAAAGCAACATTGAGATAAGCACAAGCAGCGTCCAAGCATCATGGCGTCCAAGCATCATGGCGTCCAAGCATCATGGCGTCCAGATAAATCCAAATATTGTAGATCCTAAATAAGGCAATATTGTAGTTACGTATATACAAAAATAAAGCCAATATTTACACGTAGCACCTATTATTTACGTGTTAATAGTCCGTAAAATACTTTAAAAGGCATTTATAAGGGCTATTATTATACTTACGCGCGGCAAGTACGTGAAAACCTTTTTATATCTACAATAGTAGTCTATAGCTCTACTATAGCGCTGTATAACGTATAATAGTACTAAGGTGGTGAAAAATTTATGAGTGATGCAGATACAGGTATAAGCAAGACTGAAGGCGATAAAAATGACCTAAGCATTACTACAACACTTATAGCTAAGCCGATTACAGAGTCCTTTGCAGGGTCTTTTACTAGCATTGTAGAGCGCAGTGACGATGTAAAGATTGAAGTCGAAATTGACTGTCCGAGGTGTGGACAGCGTGGTATAGCAGATCATAGAAACAAACACATCTGTGTAAGTTGTGCTAAGACAGAAAATTCACTATACTCACACCGAAGGATGCACCGAGACTGGGTTGCTATCGCCGCGGAATCGGGAATTGAATTGTGGGTACAGCAACCTGAAGAAACCCAGTGGGAATACACAGTCTGGGTTGCATACAGAGATTCTTACCCAGGTAAGAAGCCCTCGTACAAGAGCGTAGCTGAGCAGTTGAGTACCACAGTTAATGCAGTGATGAAAATAGCACAGAGATGGTCCTTCCAGATGCGTATGCAAGCTTGGATGAGACATTGTGATGACATTACACTGCTACAGCGCCGCACTGAGATATTAGGTATGAATCAGGCCCACATCAACATGGCGTCCAGAATCAGAGAGAAGCTTGTAGATGCCATTGAGCTGATTAAACCGGCAGCGTTGGAGCCGAAGGACATTACGTCGCTGTTCAAACTCAGCGCGGAGCTGGAACGTAAAGCCAGAGTCGATACTATAGCACAGGATGAGATGGTGCGAGCTCTCACTACTGATAATGATAACCCTGCACTTAAAAAAACACAGACACCACAATCAGACATGAAAGAGGTACTGCAAATATTGATGCAGACCGGGGCGCTGGGGCAAATTACACACGTCGGTATGAAGGAAACAAAGGAAATAAAGACAACAACAGAGACAAAAGAGATAGAACTTGTAGATAATAATGGCAGAACTACCTCTATACAGCTTAATAGGGAGGCTACCTAATGGCTACCGGGCGTAAAAATAGGACACGTAACGTTGCAAAGATGCACGGAGGCTTCCAGTCAGTTACAGTCGTTGAAGACGGAATCGTGTATCGCACGTGCGCGTTCTGTGGTGAGAAGAAGATTATTTCCGATTTTCCTAAGAATGGAACCAATATTGTAGGTGAACCAGAGTACAGAACAGACTGTAAAGTGTGCTACAACGTGCGTCGTAAGGCGAATAACAGTCGGTCACGGAAGCACCATAGCGATTTCATAGGTGGGATGAAGCGCCGCGGCGAGGATGATGCAGACTTTACGCACCAAGAGTGGAAAGAGTGTTTGATCTTCTTCGGTGGGGAGTGTGCGTACTGTGGAGGAACGCCGCGGCGAGGTCAGCGATTGACTCGTGATCACCTTGAGTCTGTTGCGAGCGGTGGTTTGACCACGCAGTCGAATATAGTACCGGCTTGTAGTTCATGTAACAGCTCGAAGGGAGCAGATGACTTCAAGGACTGGTTTATGGGTCAGTCGTTCTTCAGTCAGGAGCGACTGAACATGATCTTTAAGTGGAGAACCGTTATAAGGCAGGTAGATTAAGTATGTTAGATATACAGACTCTTGGTGATAGTGACGTATCAGCGCTGCAACGCGCTCTGACACCACGATTGACAAGGTATATACCCTTCGACCCGACGCCGAAGCAACGTGCCTTTCTGTTGATGAACGCCATACGTGAAATTCTGTATGGCGGCGCAGCAGGAGGAGGTAAATCGGTATCACAACTTATGGCTGCATTACAATTTGTAGATATACCAGGTTACTCTGCTATTCTGTTTCGTAAAACGTACGCTGACTTGGCCTTGCCAGGTGCCTTGATTGATATATCTAAACAATGGTTAATGCCATTCGTAGAGGCAAGGGAAGTTAAATGGTCTGAAAAAGAAAAACAATATGTTTTTCCTTCTAACGCAACACTAAACTTCGGATACCTTGAGTCTGCTAATGATTGTTATAGGTACCAAGGCGCTGAGTTCCAGTATATAGGTATGGACGAAGTAACACATATCGACCCAGCTAACTACAGGTATTTATTCTCCAGGCTACGTAAACCTAAGGCATTGAATGTACCGCTTAGGTTTAGGGCCACCGCAAATCCTGGCGGTCAGTTCGGTGAGTACTACTACCAAAGATTCTTTGTAGATGGTAAGGATAGGGGTCGTGTATTTATCGGAGCGGGTATCGATGATAATCCGCACTTAGATGCTGAGGCCTATAAAGAGTCTCTTGATGAGTTAGACCCAGTTACACGTGAACAACTGTTGAATGGTAATTGGCAAATCAAAGCTGCCGGTGACTTATTTAATAGACATTGGTACACAATTATACCACCTACTGATATTCCGCATAACGCGAGACGCGTTAGGTTCTGGGACATGGCATCAACCGATCCTTCTAAACGTAAAGGTCGCGACAAGCGAGCACCGGACTGGACTGTAGGTTTTAAACTTGCGTACCATCAGGGTTTGTATTGGATTGAAGATATTGAGCGTGTGCAGAAGATGCCACACGATGTTGAAGAGATAATTAAAATGACTGCCCAGCTAGATGGTTATAGTTGTATGATACGCATGGAGAAAGAACCAGGCAGTTCAGGTGACATCACTATAGACCATTATGCCCGTAATGTAGTACCTGGGTACGATTTTGTAGGTGTAGCGTCGACAGGTTCAAAAGTTGAGCGTTCTAGAACTGCATCAGCCGCATCACAATCAGGTAGAGTATTTATTTCACAAAGGTGTAGAAATATACTACAGTTCTTTGATGAGGCTGATACATTTCCGTATGGTATAAAGGATGATACAGTAGACGCATTTTCAGGTGCTTTCAATACATTTAGGAATGTAGCACTGCTAAGGCCTCCATCAGGCGTAAAGAAAGCAGGGGGTAGTCATTGGTCTAAACTTAATAGATAGGAGGTTATGAAGTGCCTAGGAACTACAATCTTAAACAACTTGGTACAACAGGTCTTAAGAGGTACGGACCGTATGTATATGAAGAGTTCCTACCTGAGTTACGTTGGCCAAGAGCCGGAAAGATATATCAAGAAATGGCAGATAATGATGCAGTAATAGGATCGGTGTTGTACCTTGCAGAGATGCTTATAAGAGGAGTAAGTTGGTCTGTTAAGCCAGCTGGCACAAGCAGCGCTGACTTAGCTGCCGCCGAGTTTCTTAAGAGTTGTATGGATGATATGGATATGTCGTGGGCTAACGTAATTTCAGAGATATTGTCAATGTTTACGTACGGCTTTAGTTTTCATGAGATTGTGTACAAAGTAAGAAGAGGTCCGTATGAGTCTAACAGCAAGTACCGTAGCAAGTATACAGACGGTAAAATTGCGTGGCGTAGATTGCCTATTCGTGCGCAAGTATCGTTACATGAATGGACGTTCGATGAAGAAGGCGATGTTACTGAATTTGTTCAATTAGCTGAACCTGACTATAAAATTGTCCATATACCAATGTCTAGAGGGTTACTGTTTAGAACAAAAATAAATAAAGATAACCCTGAAGGCAGATCATTGCTAAGGAATGCGTATAGGTCTTGGTTCTTCAAAAAGCATTTTGAAGAAATAGAGGGTATAGGCATTGAACGAGACCTTGCCGGTTTTCCAGTATTAACAGCGCCACAGAACTTAGATCTGTGGAATCCAGACGATCCTGAAATGGTTGTACTTAAGCAAAGAGCTGAAGATATTGTATCTTCAGTAAGACGTGATAGCGAAGAAGGTTTGTTATTACCGTTTGGTTGGGAACTTAAGTTACTTACATCAGGTTCTTCACGGCAAATTGACATAGGATCTACAATTGATAGGTACGATAATAGAATAGCAATAACTATGCTGTCTGATATCATATTGATTGGTGGCAATCAGTCAGGTTCTTTTGCATTAACTGACGCAAAGCAGTCAATGCTAGCCGCTGCATTACAGTCACAACTATCTAACATAGCTGATGTATTTAATGCAAAAGCAGTACCTGACTTATTTAGATTTAACAATTTCAGTGATACTACAGAGTATCCGATTATTATTCCTGGACAAATACAGACACCTACATTTAAGGAACTTGCGCTTATGTTAAGAGCAATGGGTCTAAACATAGCCGGTGACATAGAACTACAAAACTTCCTTAGGCATGTTCTTAGTTTACCTGGACTTGATGTTGATACTTTCAGTAAAACATACTTACCGCAACTTAAAAAGAATGATAGTACGGTGCCTGGTAAAGGTGCTGATGCAGGTAAAGGAAGTAAGGAGGACGATACTGCAGAAAATGATTTTGAGCAGAACGATATGAATCACACTGGGGGCGGTAATTAAGATGGCTGTTGTAGTTACTTCTAGAAGCTTTAGTGACAACAAGACATCGTCAGTGTACCTTGAAAACGGTGATAGTGTGTATATTGATGAGTACAACAATACAAGAGTTGAACACTACACTAACGTTGATGATGCAGATCTTAATGTTGCAATTGACTTTGCAATAACAAAGTCAAACGAAGAAAAGGGTCTTATAAGCGGTTGGGCCAGCGTCGCTATTAATGCGGATGGTTCTTTACCGCTAGATTGGGAAGATGACGTTATAAGTCCAGATGTACTAGAAAAAGCCGCAATAGACTTTATGATTGATTATCGTGACAGCGGCGAAGTGCATAAAGGTACTAGTAAAGGTGTTGTTGTTGAATCAATTGTGTTTACAAAAGATAAACAGCAAGCTATCGGTATACCAGAAGGTACTGTACCTGAGGGATGGTTTATAACTGTTAAAACTTCTGACAGTGATATACTTGCTAAAGTTAAGAGCGGTGAATACAAAATGTTTTCAATACAAGGTGCCGCCAAACGTGTTAAAATTTAAAGTTTAGTTATAATTTTTGGCTGTATAACGTATAATAATATAAGAGAGGTTGAGTAGTATGCCTAATATCATTGTTGGCCTGGTGGTCGACAGAGTTGATTTTGTTGATGAAGGAGCCAACTCTGCCGCTTTCATAAAAATGTATAAAAGAAGGGAGAAAGACGATATGGACCTTGAAGAGGTTTTAGCTAAGCTTAAGCCTGAACACGCTGAAGTTGTAAAAGCAGAAATTGCAAAGCAAACAGCCAATGTAGATACATTAACTGTTGCGTTAAACACTGCTAATGACACTATCAGTACAGTAAATAAGGAACTTACTGCTGCTAAAGATACCATTGTGCATGTGCAAGACGAGTTAAAAGTTGCAAAAGCTAAGCAAAAATGTGAATGTGCTGGTGAAGCAGATGGTGAAGGTATTTGTAAAGCGTGTGGGCTTAAGAAAGAAAAAAGCAGTGCATCATTTGATGAAACTGAAGTAATGAAAGGAATGCCTGAGCAGGCGCGTGAGTTATTCATTAAAATGCGCGATCAGAAAAATGCTGCTGAGGAATCTTTACGTAAGGAAAAACTCGAGAAGCAACACAGTGATGCCGTAGCTAAAGCATCCGCATTAAAGGCACTGCCTGTAGATAACGCAAAGCTGATTGAGATTTGTAAAAAGGGCGATCAAGACGTTATCGACGTTCTTACTACTGTAAGTGCGGCTATTGATGGTGTTGTACTTAAAGAAGTAGGCGGCACGCACAGCACTGGTGGCACCGATGCCTGGTCTAAAATCGAAGCTAAGGCTGCAGAAGTTGCTAAGCGTGATAATATTACTAAACAAAAAGCAGTTAGTGTTGTTATTAAGGAATGTCCGGAGTTGTATAAAGAGTACCTGAATAGAGGATAAGTACAGTGAGTGCTATACTGACTGTAAATAAGTGGAGGTGTAAAACTAATGACAGTGTTTGAAATACCTAATCTTCGCTTTAGTGGTGTAGCTGCCGCTACTGTTAGGAGGTATAGGTTCGTTAAAGTTGATGCAAATGGCCTGATCGTGCAAGCTGGTTTAGGTGAAGCATCTATAGGTGCCACAAGAAATGAAGCCGCTATTGATCAAGCGGTTGAAATTAACGATGGTATTGCCATTGTTGAAGCAAGTGCAGCAATTGCAGCTGGTGCACAGGTTCAAGCTGCTGCCGATGGTAAAGCTGTTACAGCTACTACTGGTGGTGTAGTGTTAGGTATCGTTCTTGTAGGGGCGGCTGCAGCTGGTCAATTTTGTACTGTTAAAATGCCTACAGGTGTTAAAGGTGCCGCCGGTGACGTAATTGTTCCATTGTTCTATCAAGGAACAGACTTAGCAGCGGGTGCTGACCTCACTGCAGTAGCTTTTGGGTCGTGTCCAGTAGGTTATACTGCCACGGTTGTTTCTGCCCAAGTAATTTCGCAGGGTACCGCAGCAGGTATTGATGATGCTAATACTTCTGCTTTTGTCATAAAGAAAGGCACTGACACAGTTGCATCAGTGACGTTTAATACTGCCGTAGCATTCCCCGCAGCTGCTGCTGCACAAGCTTTAACTTTAAGCGCTACGCCTGCAAATCTTGCATTAGTTGCCGGTGACAGCCTTACAATTGCTGTAACAAATGGCGCTACCGCTAATTTACCGCTATACCTTGTTCAAGTAATGTTGAAGCTTGAACCCGCTGCATAATTTTAGAGAGGAGGGCTAAAACTAATGCCTAAAATGCAAGATGCTCATGTAGATAGAGCGCTTACAAACGTATCAGTAGCTTATTTACAGGATGCAAGTGCTTTCATAGCTGATAAAGTATTTCCTGTTATACCTGTAAAACGCCAATCTGATATGTACTATATCTACAATAAAGGTGACTTCATGCGTGACGAAGCTGCTGTACGAGCAGCCAGTACAGAGTCCGCCGGTGGCGATTACGGTGTTGAGGCATCAACTCCGTACTACTGCAAAAAGCACGCATTCCATAAAGATATTTCTCCTGAGGACCGCACTAACTACGATGAGCCTTTAGATGCTGATCAAGACGCAACTGACTTTGTAACACAGAAAATGCTTATTCGTCGTGAGATGGAATGGGCAACAAAGTACTTTGGTACAGGTATCTGGGGAACTGAATGGGCCGGTACCGCGTCTAATCCAGGCGCTAACCAGTTGTTACACTGGAGTGATGATGCTTCAAATCCTATTAAAGATGTTACAGATGCAGGCGTTACAATGGCAGGTGAAACCGGTTTCAAGCCTAATGTATTTGTATTGTCACCTGTAGTTTTCAATGCACTGAAAAACCATCCCGATATTCTTGACAGAATAAAGTACACACAAAAAGGTATCGTAACCGCTGATTTGCTCGCAACACTGTTTGAAGTAGAAAGAGTTGTTGTAGCATGGTCAGTTGTAAACTCTGCCGCTAAAGGCGCTACAGACAGCATCGGCTTTATTATGGGTAAACATGCATTACTATGTTACGCTAACCAGAAACCTGGTCTTCGTAAGCCTTCCGCAGGCTATATCTTTGCATGGACTGGTCTAGAAGGCGCTGGCGCTTATGGTAACAGAATTGTACGTTTGCCGATGGACTTGCTCGGCCTCGGTACAGAGCGTATCGAAGGTGAGATTGCTTTCGATGCTAAACAAATATGTGCTGACCTTGGTACATTCTTTAAGGATATTGTTGCGTAATGTCTTACTTTATTGTCAGACGTACATTTAAATGTAAGTCTGGTATTAAGCATGCCGGTTCTATTATAGAACCGGCAGACATTAGGGATTTTAAGTACCGGTTACGTGATAAGTATATTGTTGAGATTAACGAGCAAAACTTTGATAGTATGCATTATCTATTTAGTATACGGTACGGTATTGATATTGTTAATCCAGAACATATTGTGGATATACCGAAAGTTGTTGAGCCGGTTGTTGAGCCTGGTGTTGAGCCGGTTAAGGTTATAAAAGCAATAGTCATTCCATAGGTGGTGAGGAAATGACTTGGACATACTCAGGCGATCCTTCTAGTAGCCAATTGGATGAGTTAAGATTTGTCGTTGGTGATACAAGGTCGGACGAACCTATTATGCAAAACGAGGAAATACAGTACTTAATTAACACTTACGCCAGTAGTAACAATCAGTTAATGTATCAGCTATTTACACGAGCTGCCACTCTGTTCGCTAGGGATATAAAGCGGAGTCTAGGCCCTCAGTATGAAGACCCTACAGAGCGTTTAAAGTTTTTTAAAGAACAGGCCAAAAAGTATGAACTAAAACTTACTGCTTCAGGTTTATCTGTACCGTTATACGCGCATGAAAAAGTGTTTAGTATAGGTATGCAAAATAATCCGCCAAACACTGGAGATTGATTGTATGTACAATAGCTTGAAAAAATGGATAAATGTAGATTTACAGATTAAACCTTTTTTAGAAGTAGATGGCGCCGGTGTTGCTGTTTACGGTGAGTCTGTTTATACTAAGTGTTATCCTGAAGAAAAAATAGTAACAATAACAGACAAAAACGGCGTTGAAGTTGTTTCCAATACTCAATTGTACCTGTCAGGAACAACTGAAATAAATGAGTTGGACAAAGTTGTGCTTAATGGTAAAGACACACAAATAAAGAGTATAAGTTTATTTTACCGTAATGGTTTAGTTGATTTGAAAGTTATCTACTTGTAGGTGAGGTGCGTACAGTGCAAGTTAAGTCTGGAATGAACATAAGTACACAAGGTATAAAAGATATAGCGGCTAATCTAGACATAGCAGAAGACCTTATACATAACGCGTTGCGTAAAGCGTTGTACGCTGAGGGTCGCTTACTTATAGATGAAGCTGGTCAAGAGGTACCTAAAGATACTCGTGCGCTATACAATAGCCGGTTTGTAGCACCTCCTAATACGGGTAAAGAAGGTATAAAACTTACGTGTGGCTTCGGTACGGCATCTACAATAAATGCAAAAACTAAAGAGCCCACTTCTAACTATGCGCTAATAGTGCATGAAAGGTTAGATGTTGTACACCCAAATGGTAAAGCTAAATTTTTGGAGGACCCTGCTAATAGGTTAAAGTCTAAATTAGAGGCTAATCTAGCAGCACGTGTTGCCAATAGTATAGGTAGGTAACTACATGGCAGATTTATTGCTTGATTTAACTGCGTTGTTAGTAACTGAAGGAGTAGTCACAGGTGATGGCATAGATTGTTTCAGAGATTTTACTCCTAACGAGCCAAACGACATTGTAGTTTTAAATGAGTACGCAGGCGTACCAAGTGAAACTTGCTCTGCCGCAGTTAGATCAATTCAAGTTATTTCTCGTGGTGTAAATGCAAGTACAGCCAAACAACGCATTTGGGATATATATAAGCTACTTAATACTCCTGAAAATAGACTTATGACGTTAGGCGACAGATGGTTAATTGTATTACCTAGACAAACACCATTTCGCATAGATGTAGATAAGAATAATCGTATCATATGGGGTTTCAACGTAGCTATAACTACAGTTAGTGATTGAAAGGGGGTCCATAAATGGACGGTGTTGTTATAGGATTAAAAGAGTTGCATTACGCACTTCTTACTACAGATACAGAGGCTACTATTTTGTATGCTACACCTGTTAAAATTGCAGGAGCTATTCAGGCTAATATAAATCCAAATGCTGCTAATGAAACGTTATTTGCTGATGACGGTCCTATGGAAACTGCCTCATCTTTAGGGCAGATTGAGTTGGAACTAATTGCAGCAGACATACCGTTAGATATACAAGCAGCGTTGCTTGGTCATACAATATCTGCTAAAGGTGTACTACGGCGTTCTGCTGGTGACATACCGCCGTGGGTTGCTATCGGTTTTCAAACGCTTAAAAGTAACGGCAAGTACCGTTTTGTATGGTTGCTTAAAGGTAAGTTTACACAACCAGAACGTAAGCATGAAACGCGTGGCGATAAGGTTAATTTCCAGACACCAACCATCAAAGGTAATTTCGTGAAACGTGACCATGATGATGATTGGATACTTGAAACAGACGAAGATACTACTGGCTACACTGAGTCTATAGGTACTGGGTGGTTTACACAAGTTGACCCAATAGAAACAACATAGGATACTAATTATAAGGAGTGGTAAGCGTGAGCCACGCTGCGGACGTAAAGGAAAGTTGCTTTCCTGTTTTGTTAGATAAAGAGCGTACTCTAAAGTACGACTTAAATTCTTTTATTGAGCTTGAAGAATTGTATGGTTCAATTGAAGGAGCTCTTAAAGAAATGGAAAAGGGCACCGGTCAAATGAAAGCTGTAAGAGCCGTATCATGGGCTGGACTGTTGCATGAGGACCCGAGTTTAACAGTAAAAAGTGTTGGCGCTATGCTAAATTTACGTAACTTAGATGCAGTTTCACAAACACTTTTAGCTGCAATCGAAGCAGCTCTTCCGAAAGGTACTGATACGAAAAACCCTTTGTAGTTGATAAAGCTACCAAAATAGACGACGATGGATGGGACTGGCGCTGGCTATACTATGCTGGCACAGTCCTTCTTCGAATGTCTGCTAGTGAATTTTGGCGATGTACTCCCCGTCGCCTCAAGGCTCTTATCAACGTACATATTGAAGTAAACGGCAAGGGAGATACAACCGACGCACCTAGAACTGGTTACATAGATCAAGTTCTTTAGGAAGTGATATAAAATGAACATAGGAAACTTGATAGTAAACTTATCATTAGCCACGACAAGCTTTAACGCGTCTATAAGACAAGTTAGAACGCAAATCAGTGCGCTGGGTACACAATTTCAAAGGTCTTTAGGTACCCAAACGCAAAATGCACTTAACAATACTCAAAACCAACTTAACAGACTTACATGGACTACACGCGGGTATCTTAAAGATGTCAGTAGAATTGCCACAGGTATCTTAATATCTCAAGCTTTTTACAAAGTATTGCGGACAGTAAATGAAAGTGTAGATAGCTTAGCAGAATTCAACAGTGAATTACAACGGGCTGAAATAGGTTTTAAAATTTTACTGGGTTCTGCTAATGATGCAAAAGGGTTTATTTCAGCGTTAGAAGACTTCACTGCAACTTCTCCATTAATGTTTGAACAAAGCTCTAGAATATCGTCACTTCTTGGTGCAATGGGTTTTCAAGGTAAACAGTTAATACCTATATTACGTACTATAACAGACGCTGCTTCTGTGAGAGGCGGTGGTGTAGAAGTTATTGAAGGTATAGCACTTGCTTTAGGGCAGATGCGTACTAAAGGTAAAGTTGCTACACAAGAACTTAACCAATTAGCAGAGCGCGGAATACCGGCATTCGAGATATTACGTGAAGAACTAGGTCTTACAAAAAAAGACATGCAAAATATGGGTAGGGCAGGCATTCCAGCAGGTAAAGCTATCGCAGCGTTACTCACTGGCATGGACAAGCGCTTCCACGGCGCTGCTCAGCAGCTCAACAGAACTACAATGGGTTTGTGGAGTAACATAAAAGATGCCTTGTTATTTGTAGGTAACGATGTATTCACGCCAATGTTTGAAAAGCTAAGAAGCTCCCTAGAAGTAGTTTCAGATAAGTTACAGGAAATGAGACGTATAGTAAAAGAATCTGGGTTGGGTTCATTGTTCAAGCATATAGTTCCTGTTAACTTACAAACATCTATTATGCTAGTTGTAGGTGCTATTAAGAGTCTTTGGAGCAGTGTACGCATGCTATGGCAAGCATTTAAACCGGTCTTCAGTGATATGGCTGAGTTAGGCTTACGCTTAGCCAGTATATTTCTGCCAGTATTAGCTGGCGTAGTACGCGCTATATCATTACTTGTTAAATGGTCATTACAAGCTGGTTCGCCTATACGTTACTTAGTTATAGCTATAACTGGTTTACTTATAGCTGGTACTGCCGCTAAAGCAACTCTATGGTTAGCGTCTGGTCTTAGATTTTTATTTATTGCTGGACCTGTTACCAAACTTGTAGCTCTTTTAGTAAGGGCTTTAGCGGCACTTAACGTAGTAATGATACGCAATCCTATTGTAGCCGTAGTTATTATGCTAGCAGTAGCGCTAGTAGCATTGGCAGTAAGTTCTCAGACTGCCGCGGCATGGCTTGATAACTTAATGCGTAAGTTGTCTGCGCTACTTGGTTATGATATCGGTAAAATACTTAGTCCTGACACATCTGATGATGCGTCTAAGTGGGCAGATGAGTATACTGCTGGTTTACAAGAAGTTATAGATGGCTTGAATGATACTGATGAAGCGGCTGAAGAAGCTAAAAAATCAATAATGTCTTTTGATGAAGTATATCAATTATCTGATGAAGAAGATAACGATATACCTCCTTTAGACATTCCTGATATTCCAGATATGCCTACAATACCACCTGTAGATGGTGTAGGCCCTTTAGAACCGGGTAGTGATGGAACTCTTCCACAATTTGAGTGGCCAGAAATACCTCCTTTTCCGCCGTGGCCACCTATACCTCCTATTCCGCCGATACCACCTATTCCGGTTCCTGTTATACCACCGATACCTATTCCTATAGTTGCACCGGTGCCAGTGCCTGTTCCGTCTTGGGTGTTTTCTTTTGCTGAAGCTTTTGAAGCAGCTTTTGCTCCTGTTATTGAAGTAGTACACGCGTTTCAGTATGCATGGCAAAATGCTACTGAACTAGTGACTTCCGCTGTGAATTCTTTAGAGTTAGCTTGGTATTCCGTTGTACAGACTGCAAAGGCTTTTGTACAACCTGCAGTTGAACTGGCAAATTCATTCTCAGTAGCGTGGGATACAGCTGTTAATTACGTATCTGAAGCTGTAGTAAGCTTTCAACAAGTGTGGGATTCAACTTGGGCCGGCGTTGTAGCGGCAGTAAGTCCTATTGTAGAAGCTGCAAGATTGTTTAAGGATGCTTGGAATACTAGTACAGATAAAATAAAAGAAGTAATGAAAGACTTTGGGGACTGGGCTTCTGATGTTATGGGACAACTAGGTGATATGATGAAGAAGCCACTAAGCCAAGCTTTCGCTGTAATAGAAGATTTTTGGGAAAATCACAAGACGGCTGTACTAGTCACTGTAGGCGTATTATTTGCAGGTATAGCAGCTTGGTGGCTCGGTTTACCTGTTATAGCTCTAGAAGTTTTAGTAGTTATACTGTCTAAGCTTACAGGGTTTTTTCCTAGAATTGCAACTACAATGGTAAGTCTAGTAACAGCTATGTTTAGTAGCGTAGGTATTGCAGCGGCCAACGAAGTGGAGGCTACTAAAGCTAAGGTAGTATCAGGTTGGCAAAATATTACTAGTGCTATAGGAGACGTAATTAGTGGTATATGGACTTCTATTAAAGAGAATGTTCGAAGTTCTGTAAATAATATGATTGATATTATGAATTCCTTTATAAGCTACCTTAACGGATTAACTATACGCGTACCATCCGTAAACATCCCACTTGTAGGTGAAGTTGGAGGCTTTAGTGTAGGTATGCCACAGATTGCAAAGATTCCACATTTAGCCGCAGGAGGAATTGTAAGTAAAGACCAAATAGTACGGGTAGCTGAGAATAATCGCCCAGAAGGTGTTGTACCATTGTCAGGTAGCGCAGCAGAACCATTTGTGTCTATGATTGTAGATTCTGTTTTAGCAGCTCTGCCACAACAATCTAACGGCAGCACTTCGGAGCTGCCTCCTATGTACGTAGGTACTCTTATTGCTGATGATCGAAGCTTAAAAGAGCTATCGCGCCGTATGCAAGTTATAGCTATAGCAGAGACTCAACGGAGAGGAGGTATCGGATAGTGGGAATCGCTCCTAAAATTAACGGTACCTCTATTAAGGAGCCTACCGACTTTGATGTAGAGAAGTATAAGCTATCTAAGTCTGGTCGAGTAGCTTCTGGTAAGATGACTATGGAAATTATAGCTAAGAAGAAGAAATTCAACTTTAGTTACGCAGTTTTATCTGGTACCGAACTAGAGACCATTACAGATATCTTGGACAGTAATACCGCTTTCTATAACTTCTCGTTTGTCGAAAATGGAGATACCAAAACTTACACTATATACCCTGGTGCTATAAAGTTTAAAAAGTTCCGTACGGATGGAGTATGGTACTGGAAAGATGTACAATTCAGTTTAATTGAACAATAGTGGGGTGATTAGTTGATAATAGTCAGTGAAGCTTATAAAGACTCTATAAAAGCGGATACTAGACATATAATAGCACGTGTTGATGTATACTTCGATGGTCCAGATCAATTACCCACTATATTCAATGAGATAGTTTCGTTAAGTCTTCTTGAGGAACTTAAAGCGGATAGTGCAAGTCCGTTAGGTTTAGTAAGTTCAAATGAACTTACTATAGGTTTCGACAATAGCGCTAGAGACTTTACACCAACCAACTCTGAAGGTATTTATTATGGTATGCTTAAGCCTAACATTTTAATTAAACCGTATCTTGGTTTAGAACTACCTGATAGTAGTATTGAGTATATTCCTATCGGCGTATTTAGGTCCGGTGATTGGAACAGTCCAAGTAGTTCTTTGGAATCATCTGTAACAGCGTACGACAAGCTGTACGAGATAGGCGATTTAGATGTCCCTATGATAGCCGTTGCATCCGATACCACAATAGGACAGTTATTCGAGATGTTGTTTTCCGCTCTTGGAATGGCTACAGATGAGTATACTATAGACGCTACATTGACGCAGGTAGTACTGCTAGGCTATATTCCTAAAGGTAAAGTCAAAGCAGCGCTGCAGTACCTCAGCACCGCAGGTTGCTGTAGTGTGTATGCTGACAGATATGGTATTATACAGGTCAAAAGTAATTTCATTAGCGGTAGTTCAGTTACTACTTGGACCGATGACGACCAAATTATCAATGCAGAAAACCCTCAGAAGTATTTAGACGCATACTCAGTTATAAGGTTAAACTACAAACTTCCTGTTAAAAAATCTTTGACTACTATTCTCAGCATTACTGACTATAGCATACCTACTGGAGGTATTGCAGTAACTGCCGCGGAATTTTCAATTGGACCTGTTTTTTATGTGGAACAGGTAAATTTACTTGGTGCTATTAACGCGCAAGTAACCAATATCAATTATGGAGCATGGTCTATAACAGTTGAAATAGCTAACATAGGTGATGCTGAGGTAGTAACTATTGAAGTGATTGGACGTACTGTAGAATTTACAGGATTTAACTACTCTATAGAAGATACTAGTGCAGTTACCTTATTTGGACGAAGAGAACTACCGATCGATAATAACCTTATCCAATCTTTAAGTGTAGCTACATCTTACGCGCAATCATTATTAACGTACGTTGTAGATCCATTAGTAAATTTTGACGTCGAATTAAGAGGTGACCCTGCCGTAGAAGTACACGATATTGTTAAAATAGAGGACACAGTCGATAAGATAGGCACTATTGATATAGTCGTCACCAGAACCGAGCTAAATTTTGATAGTGGCCTCAGTGCAAAAGTTAAAGCTAGAAAGCCGATAGCGGGGGTGTAGTATGGCTGACGAATTATACGGTAAGAATCAACTTACAAACCCAGGTGCGGAAACCGGTAATATGACCGGTTGGACGATTGAAGGAATACTTAATGATATAGGCGTTGCTGCTGGAGGTAATGGTGCTGAGAGTACCTATTGCTTTGCTATAGATAGTACTGGCGTTAATATGTCACAAACGAAAAGCTATTTCACGACACCATCGGATTTTAAAATAGAGGCTGATTTCTTACCTGCTACAGATAATGATGATGGGGCGTATCAAACAGAAGGTATAGTGGCATTAATATTTGCGTACGGCGATGGAACTAGTGACAAGATAGTGTTCCCTCTACGTGACGATTCGGAGGGTTCTTAATGGCAATATCTTGGGTAGCTGGAGAACTTAATGAATTACCGGTAAAATGGTTAACAGTTAAAGGTACCGCAAAAGTAAATCAAGAGAAAGAGTTTCTGACCGCTAAGTTTTTAATTAAACTAATACAGTCTAATGGTATGGATGCATACTTCGATAATTTCGCATTAACCAAAAACCTGCTCAATGACAAAACCCTTGGGAACTCTATTATCTACCTGCCATTACTAGCTGGAACAACCGAATACCCGGTTTTTGGAGCCCTGGCTGACTGTCATATTGTGGCAGCACATATCGTTCCAAAAGCCGACATAACTGGTACTGACGAAAGCCCGATGCAACTACTGCTTAGGAATGTTGACACTAACGAGGTTATCTGTACAAAAACTTTCATACTTGGGAATAATGCCACAGCTAACCAAGTAACCAGCTTTGGCCCTGTGAACGACACAAATAAAGAGCTTTATCCGGGTAACGGTGTTACTTTTGAGCAATCAGGAGGCTGTAGTATACCGGATATATTATTAATAATAGAATGGAATCTATCTTAGGAGTTGATGGCTTACGGCTACTGTAACGTTTGCGGGGCATGTAACGGATAAGCGTACAGGAGCGCCGCTTGCTGGTGTAATTGTAAACATTTCTGGAAATTACAACAATGCTAGTGTGTATTTTAATACAGAAGTTACTACAGATAGTAATGGGTTTTATACTCATACTCAAGATATGCCAAGTTACACGAATGGATTAACGCTAAACTCAGTGTGGTTCAAGGGATCTAACTTAGTCTTAGCAAACTTCTATCCACTAACAGGCAGTGCCTACGTACCTCCAAGCTACACATACATCCTTGATGTAGAACTAATTAGCAATGTAGCTGTTACAGGTATAGTAACAGATAGCATTTCCGGTGCTCCTCTACCGAATGTGAATATAGATGTCGTTATCGGAGCCTACAATTCCAGTAATGTAAAAGTTCAGGAAATAACCGTAACTACAATCACAGATGTTAATGGGGTTTACGCCGGAATTTTACCTGTTACTGACTTTTTCACCATACCGTTGTCAACAAGTACAACTTATCTAAAAGTAATATCTTTAAGATTCTATTCGAGCTTCACGCAGGAATATTTGCTGCCCCTCACTGATATGTTGGTATCTTTCACCTATAGTTCTGTGTGGGTAGAATATCGTTATTCGGGTTTTTATAGTAACGTCTCTCGAAACGTCTCATTAGTGTCCATGACTCACACCCTTACTATGGATGTTTGCGGAGTTGGTACAACGACTCCTGCTGTAGGCACTCATCAGTACATAGAAGGACAAGTTATAAATATTTTAGCTGTGCCAGGCTATGGTTACGCTTTTGATTCTTGGGATGGTAATGTAGCTCAACCTAATAGCGCAAGTACTACGGTAACTATTGGTAGTGCTGATATAACAATTACTGCAGTATTTGTGCTTGTCTGTAGCTTAACTATACAAATCAGTGGTAACGGTACGACTACGCCTAATAGTGGAATTTACAGTTACGGTATTGGCCAACTAATAAACTTATTAGCACTTCCAGACGAAGGTTGGAAATTTCTACAGTGGCAAGGTGCTGTAGAAGATCCAAATAGTTCGACCACGACCATATTTATGAATGCGGATAGAGTAGTAACAGCAGTTTTTCAGCTATCTCCAAGTCCACCACAATTATTAACAACTGAAATGCGTAGCGCAAACCCGCTGATTAAGTTTCTTATTGTAAAAGTAGCTAATGTACCTTACACAGGTCCAAAGTTACACTACCGGGTAGAGGTTTTTGCGGACAGCGAAATGACCGAGTTGCTTGATGACAGGACCAGCAATATTGTAGATAGTAGTCACCCGGCATTCCAATACAGTTTCAATGGGTTTACGTGGTTTGATATTGCGCCGACAGGAATTGACCCTACCCAGTACGGAAATTTTGATATGTATATCCGGGCCATGGTGCATGTAGGCCCGCGGCTACATGCTTATATAAGATGCAGCGTTGGTACAGATAATTAGGTAGAGAGTTGGTGACGTTTTGGCGGGAGGTAATTTCGGCGGTGGTACTGGTATGGAACTAGACCCGTACCTAGTAGAGGATGCAGATGACTTAAACGCGGTAAGGAATGACCTGGCTGCTTCTTATAAACAAACTGCAGATATAGATCTATCAGGGTATGCTAACTGGGAACCTATAGGAAATATAAGCGACTTGGATTACGATCCATGGGTTATATTCGCGCCATTTACAGGTAGCTACGATGGTAGCGGTTACACTGTTAACAACTTACAAAGAGTAGACCCTAGAGAACCTACAAGTACTGTTTTCGATGAGTGTAGTGGTCTGTTCGGATTTTACAATGGAGCTACTTTTTCAAACATAGGTATTTTAAATGCAGATGTAACCGCTTATACTAATGGTGGAACCCTTGCAGGGGGCGGTCCCGGTGGAATATTTAACAAATGTTATGCAACAGGAACTGTTAATGACAAGGATTTAAGTGGAAATTATTTCTTTGGTGGACTAGTAGGAAGTCCATCCGGCGGCGAATTCAATAATTGTTACGCTATCGTTAATGTAAAGGGTGCGCGTGTCGGTGGGTTAGTAGGGTTCTGGAGAAATACTGATTTTACTAATTGTTTTTCGGCTGGTTCTGTTACTCAAACTGGCGACTACCCAGCATATAAAGGCGGTTTGATAGGTGAAGTAGATACCGTAGGCACGCTAACAGCTTGCTATTACGACTCAGAAACATCTGGTCAAAACGATACAGGTAAAGGTATACCTAAAACTACCACACAAATGCGACAACAGGCAACATTTAGTGGATGGGACTTTACTGACACATGGAATATAGACGAAGGAATCTCATATCCATATTTAATATTTGCACCGGATATAGCTTTAACATCTCCAGTACTGTTAGTGACAGATATTAGAAGTGCAAATCCTACAATTAAATTTAAGATCAATAAACAGGAAAACATACCTTACCTTGGTCCAAAGCTGCATTGCCGTGTTGAAGCGTTTGCAGATGAAGCGATGACTGTCTTGTTAGATGATAGGATAAGCAATATTGTAGATAGTGCGCACCCAGTATTCGAGTATAGCTTTAATGACGCTATGTGGTTCGATGTAGCACCTACTGGGATAGATCCCACACAGTATGGTAACTTTGATATGTACGTACGGGCTATAGCATACGTAGGGCCAAGACAGCAAGCTTATATCAGGTGTAGTATAGGTATAGATAGTTAATTACTCTGTTACCGAGGGGTGAGGTGAATGGAAGCTGAAGCACTTAAGTTAGCGTCGAGTCAGGGATTTTTTGCATTTTTATTTGTCTGTCTACTGTTCTATGTGCTAAAAGAAAATGCAAAACGCGAGGCGCAGTATCAAAGCACTATTAATACGCTCGCTAAAAAACTTGATATTGTAGATGATATCAAGAAAGACGTAACAGAAATAAAATCTCATGTAGTGTAGGAGGTGAATACAAATGTGGAACTTTAAAGGTAAACTTAAAAGCGCTTCTTTCTGGGTAGCTTTAATAGGAGCAGCTAAACTAGCTACTGATGCATTAGGCTTTGCAGTTATCTCAGACGCTCAGGTCAATACGATAGCTAACGGTATCGCCGCTATCGTTACTTGTCTTGGCGTTGTTTACGATCACGGTGCTACCTCTTAATATGAGGTGGGAGGAGGAACAAAATGAATGCTACAATAACTAGAAAGCCGCTACTTGCTGCAGGTGTGTATGAGCAGCCTTGGCAAGATAGACTTAAGAGTGATACGGTGGTTGCAGTTAAAGGTACGATATTTGCAGACGCGGCGGGCACTCTATATGTTGATGCTTCTGATGATGGTGGAATAACTGCATCGGAGCTCACAAATGTAAGTGTGAATGTACGTACTACTGCTGAGTTAAATTGGTTAAAGCTAACTAAACGCTGGTACCGCTTCCGGTATGTCAATAGTGAAACTGCTCAAGATGAGTTTATACTAGTCCAAGAGATTACTAAAACCAGTGGTATCAAGATTACTAATACAGCGGGTGACGAGGATGTATCTATTGTAGCTAACTTAGGAGACGAAGAAACATTCGTCAACGCTTTAGCTACTGTTGGATTTATGCTACAGCACGACGCGGCTACAGGTAACTACAAAAGGTTTACTGGAAAAGTAGTACCTATCGATACCGCTGGCAATGAAATATTCACTGATAACAACCCGGCGTCTATCAAATTAACGGGTAGTAGAACTGCTGTAATAGCGCACAGGGCCGCTATTACAGCAGTAGATAAGGTACCTACCGTAACAATAACAGCTACAAATTCAGATGTAGGAGGCTCTTTAACGGCCGTTAACCATGGCGTAGCGGTCGCTCCTGGGAACGCCTATGGTTCTTGCGGCATTTCAAATATAGTTGTAGTTACGCCGGCTGCCGGGGAAAGTATTGACATATTCATTCCGCAAGCTGTTGGGGCTGCGTATTATGACGTTCTCGTTTCTCCATCTACAACGGCGCCTTTTTGGGTTGGGCGTATTACAGAAGAGCAACGAGCAGCAGGGTGTACAATAACGGCTATAGGCGTAGTTGAGACAGGGGGCCAAGCTGATTCTGTAAATGTAAAAGTTGTTGGCGCTGGTACTGGAACAGCTGTTGCTACTTCAGCTATTTACGCCGCTAATAACGCATATGTTTTTGGCGCCATAGAAACTATTTCATGTGTAGGTAAAACTAAAGCCTATATCTATACAAGGGTTGCTATTGACAACTTAGGCGCGGCTCCCTCAGTAGGCATCGTGCCATTCTTTCGGAAGAACGATACATCAATAAACTGGTATGCTACAGACGTTAATTTGTTGTCGGTTTTAGGTGGGTTAGGGGGTCAGCCCCTTTCGCAAGTGGTTGTTGTAGATATTAATGCTGTAAAAGAATTAGTAGTTCTTGTAGATGTGCTAGCAGGTAACGGAACCACAGTAGATATAGATGTGGAACTTTACTAGGAGGTGCTAACATGAAAATTACTGTAGTACAGCCGATAGCAAAAGGAATAGAAGGCATACACGCTGATGAGCTAGTTGCCGAATACCGTTTTGATGAGCTAACAGGAGACGTATTGTTAGATTACTCAGGCAATGGCAATCATGGAGCGTTTGGTCTAGGTAACGCTAGGCCTGAAAGAACATCTACCGGCATAACATTTTTTGACGATTATATAACGTTACCTAATGCAGTAAGGGACGCTTTATCTGTTAGTAAAGAGTTCACTGTTATTACAGCTGGACTTGTAGGTAAAAGCGGTGGCTCTGTTTTGGGTTCTGCAATAAGCGCTACGGACAGATTTATACTTAATGCTTCACCAGGCATGGTTACTAGTTTAAGCCCATACTTAAAAAATATGCGTGGGTGTTTAAATACAGGCACGACTACTGTTACGCAATTTGCAAAAGCTTCTGGTTCTTTTGACGTATACTCTACGAGTATTTTTACGTACTGCTATAATCCTACTTTTCTAAAGGGCAAAATGATTATAGGCAATGAATTGTATGGCAATGTATCAGCTGCAAATCCTTCCAATATTATAGGTTGTCGAATCGGCGCTCAGACCAGCGGCGCGCCGTTCTTAGTAGGTACTCTTTACTATATGCTGATTTACTCAAAATTTTTAAATAACAGTTTAATACGTAAGCAGCATAGAGTTATTAAAAAAATACTGAAACACAGAGGAGTTGTTATATAATGGCATTCTATATTGTTTGGCCAAGTTTGGAAAGCTTTGAAAGTACCGAGTTGCCGCTACCCAGCGGCCAGTCACTTGGAGAGCCAAGAGTAGATGTAAATGGCAGAAGGTTGGTACGCTACAATTGGGACCAACTTACCCAGGAAGACGTGGACTATTTCTTGAGCATGGAAGGTGTGACAGTAAGCGCATACCTGCCTGACCCTTGGGATGAGTACGCAGAAGAATAGCCGACTAACGAAGGTGCGTTAGTTTAACAAAAGTTTCAAAATTTAAGTATTTTGTTAGGAGTGTTTACATGAATCTTAGTTATGCTTGGAGACTTTATGAGTCTGATAAGAGGCTAGCGCGGTATGCAGATACAACATTAGACGCGTATCGTCTTCAAGCTAAGCTCCTAATGCAGCATGTAGGTGACATTAAATTAGATGCATTAGACTTACCTACAATTAAAGATTATTTAATTAGCCTGAGTCATCTAACACCTATGTCTCTAACACACCGTATTAAGTTTCTTCGTTCAATGCTTAGATGGGCTTCTGATGAAGGGTACATACAAAAGAATCCTATCGCTAAGCTTAAAGACCCTAAGCTAGGCAAACGTCTACCTAAAGCACTTGATATTGAGTCTATTGAGATACTAAGGGATAGCTGTAAAACATCTTTTGAGAGATCTTTGATTGAATTTTTGCACTCTACTGGGTGTAGATTAGATGAAGTGTACAACTTAAACAGAACATCATTAAACATGACTAATCTGTCTATTGTAGTAATAGGTAAAGGAGACAGAGAGCGTGAAGTATACTTCTCTATAATATGTAGATTATGGTTAAACAGATACTTAGCAAGTAGAAAAGATAATGACACAGCGCTATTCGTAACAGAACGGATGCCTCATAGAATGTCTAAAGCGCAATTAAGATTCATAGTTAAGAAAATAGCCGATAGGACCGATATAAGTGTTTCAGTATATCCACACAGGTTTAGACACAGTTACGCTACACATTTGTTGGATAAAGGGTGTCCTTTAGAAGCAATTAGTGATTTCTTAGGACATGCTAGAATAAGCACAACAAAGATTTACGCACAGTTATCTAGCGCTAGAAGAAGCGAAATATACAAAAGGTACTTCTAAGGAGTGTTACAATGTGAGCATAAAAGCTTACATCGACCTTGGTCACGATGAAGGCAGTGACACTGGGGCGGTGTGTGGTAGTTTTATAGAACGTAACATGATTAAAGTTTACGCAGCGCAATTAGTTAGACACCTTGTAGCTGCTGGTTGGGACGTAAAAGTAAAACCACCAGGCTTAGGCATTAACGCAAGCGCCGCGGTGTGTAATGCATTTAACCCTGACATTATGTTCAGTTGTCATATCAATGCAGGAGGCGGAGACCGCGGCGAAGTTATACACAGTATACGTGCAGGCTCTAAACAGCTTGCTAATGTAATTGGCAGTGGTCTAAGCAGTGCCGGTCAGACTAAAGTAAATACGTACTTAAAACTTAATACAAACGGCACGGACTACTTTGGTATGTTACGTCAGACAAAATGCGCCGCCGTGATAATTGAGCCATTCTTTTTAGATAATATTGTAGATCGTCAAATCGGCAACACGGATGGTGAGCTACAACACATTGGTAAGTGCATCGCCTTTGCGTTACTAAAGCACTATGGCGGTCTACAAATTAAGGAGGAAACAGAAATGGTTAGGTATCGTACACTTAATGAAATACCGAATGAAAGTGGTTTTAGAGATGTTGTAGATAAACTTATGAATGCTAAAATAATTACTGGCGACGGCAGTGACACTACAGGTAATACTGACGTTATTGATTTGTCACATGATCAGGTTAGGACATTAGTGTTTACTTACCGCGGCGGCGCGTTTGATAAGAAACTACAAGTTGTAGGTCTTGCTCCGGCGGTTAAGTAGAAACTACAATCCTCTTAGAACCTATGTTCTTATATGGACATAGGTTCTATATAGTATATAATACATAATATATTTATTATTCAGTAATACTTATTATTTTATTATTTTATTATTTTATTTATTTATAAATTTTCTTAACTTCCTTAACTTATTGTCTTTTCAACATAAAAATTTTTGACTTTTTAAAATTTCATTTGAAAAATTTTCAAATATTTTTAAACACTAAATCATTTTTAACATCGTGAAAGTGTAAATAAGCCAGTAAACTAAGGAAGTTAAGGAAAATAATAAATAAATAAATTATAAATAGTAACTTAACAAGAATTGTAGTTGCGTCGGCGCCGCGTCTCTGTATTATAAATAGTACTGTAGGTATAACGACGTAGACCTACACAACGAACGGCCCTTTGGCATTACCAAATAATACCATTGCATCACGGAAGAGTGTTAAGATACCACGAACAGTATACTGTCTCACGACCAGTATTAAGTTTCACGACAGTGACACTCGCAGAAAAGTCGTTAAAGAAGTTATTTACTTTATAATGAAAAAGTGGTATAATATTAAGAGTGGGGGAATTATACTTTAAATTAGGAGGCTTGATTTAACTATGAGTAAAAAGTTCAGAGTCGAGGTTGTTGTACCTGAAGGGCTTAAGCCCGGTGACGCGTTTTTAGTCGAGATTGAAATCCCGAAGAACAGTGGCAAGCCAAGAGGCGTGCTTAAAGGTATTGATCTTGAAGATATGACTGACGACCAATTGAAACGTGAAATCATCAATGCCAGCTCGGTATTGTACAAGGCCAAGCAACGTGAAGCTGCTCCGGAAATAATTGAGGCTAACCAAGCAAGACTCGACGCCGCTAAAGCCGTAAAAGCAAAGCGTGAGCCAGTCGCTGAAGTTGAAGTGCTGCCAACTTTGACAGCCGCAATTGTAGGTACTAAAGTCAAAGACACTCCGGTTTATGTCAGTGATGAAGTTGCAGAAGAGCCTGCTTATGAACCTGACATTGCTTCTGAGATTTAGCATTGCAACAACTAGTTCGAATTTAATTCGGCTGGTTGTCGAAAGTTCTCGTACGTACTACAGGTCTAAGGTATTAGGCATAGCTACACAGTGGTTATACACGAAAGCTTTCGACAGTCAGTTTGTAAGCTACACGGTAATGGATGCGACATCCAAGCATCTAATTGCCTATGTTGTATAGGTGTTGTACAATGTCGTGCAGGGTACTGTATAACACCAGGAGTTCTGGTTATTAGTTGGTTTCCTCCTTTACCAACTAATTAACCAGAATTTTCTATCTAAACAAACAGTTCAGATACGTACATATAAACTATACAATGAAATAGGTGACCGAATAAAATGGCTAATAAGATACTTATATCGAAGAACAAAATAGAAATTCACTGCGCCAAAGGTGATATTGATACACAAACTAAACTTGTAGATATCAACCCGTTGCATTTTAATAGGTCAAGAACAATATTTACATGTTCTGCGCATTTTGTTCCTGAGATACTGCACTTACTTAGAGGTGTTACTAAGGACAACATTGAATCAGCGCCGCTGAAAATTCAAGAGTATTTCAATAATGAGATTCGTATTAGAGAGAATATGCAGGATTTGTTAGTCAATGGTCCGCGTATGTCACCTTACATAAACAGTAACTTAACATTAAAGAAACACCAACAGTTAGGTAGAGAGATTGCGATGTATCAAGATAAGTTTGGTTTCTTTTATGATACACGTACAGGCAAAACACCGTTATCACTGGCGATAATTAATGATGACCTACAAGTAAATCCTAATCATAAGTGGTTAGTAATTTGTCCGTTGATTTTAATAGACAACGCTTGGCTTGAAGACGCTGCTAAATTTGTACCTTACATATCTTTTATAAACTGTCACGCATCTACAAAGCAAAATAGGCTAAAGCAAATAGCTAAGCCCGGCAACGTATACATAACTAACACAGAGTCATTTATAACATACCGTACATATTTTGATAAAATTAACTTTGCTGGTTGCATTTTCGACGAAAGTTCTGACATAAAGAGTAACAGTTCTAAAGTCAGTAAAGAGATTGTAGATTTTGCGGCGCATGTGCCGAGGTTCTACTTACTATCTGGAACGCCCGCTGCTAATGGTGAGTATGAGTACTTTATGCAAATCCGTGCTATAGATTACTACGGATTTCAACAGAGTTACGAACAGTTTAAAAAGTATTATTTTGTTAATGTGGCGTATAACTCAAGATTTGAGAGACTTATGTTAAGGCCTGACAGAGAACAGGAATTTTATGAAACATTACGTAAGTACAGTATCTTCATAGATAAAGAGGATGTTCTAACGACACCAGGTAGGACCTTTCTTGAAGTCGAGTTGGATATGCCTAAGGATCTCAAGCAGCACTACAACTTGTTAAAGAATCAGATGTATCTTGAAGTTGAGAATGAAAAGTTCATAACTACTGCGAACGCTGCTGCGAAGATGAACAAACTTAATCAGGTTGCGTCTGGTTTTATTATTGATACAGGCGCAAAAAAGGACAATAAGTTGTTCAAAGATGACGAAAGTTATGAAAAACAGCAAGAATGGTACCTACTAAATGAGTTTCGTTTCCATAAGCTTGCTGAGCTACTTTCATCAGGGAAATGTGTTGGTAAACAGGTTTTAATATGGGCAAACTACAGGAATGAGTTCGAGCTAATTAAGAAGATGTTAGGCGCCAACTGCAGGCTCATATATGGAGCGACTTCTCTTAAAGAGAAGTCAGAAGCGATTAGGTTATTCAAGGAAAAACGTATACAATACCTTGTAGCTAACCCTGCTTCTGCTGATAAAGGTTTGACGTTAACTAATGCTCACATCGCTGTTTACTTTAGTCTAAATTGGTCGTACGAGCTCTTTAAACAGAGTTATGAACGTATATATGCGGATATAAGTAAACAACCTGAACATTGTTACTACTATATTTTTATTGCTAAAGGAACTATAAATAGAGCTATATACAGCGACGTATTGCTTGGTAAAAAGCATGCCAGCGACGCTGTGTTGAATCACTTGAAAGGAGGAAACTTAATTTGATACCGTCTGATAAGCAGTACAGTGACGAAGCTACACTACTTAAGAAAGCTATTGAATGGTTAGAGTCACTTAAACGTGAAGGCATTAAGGTAATACGAATAAATGATAACAGTCACGTTGGGTACTCTGACCTATTCATAAGTGTTAATGGTTGGTTCGTTGTTGCTGAACTTAAAGATGATAAAGGCACTGCCTCCGTGCCTCAGAAGCTGTTCATAAAAGAAATGATTGCCACCGGAGCGGTAGGAGGAGTTTGTAGATCATTGCGCGATATCTACAGACTGATTCAGACTGCTAAAGCTTACCCGCTGAGTGTTGCACATCCTATCGATGCTGATGGTAATACCAACAATAAAGTATCGTACTGTCACGTTTGTGGTCAAAGGCTGAAATGGACTTAAGTTATGGAGGTGACGTCACTTGCGAGATGGAATTGAAACCGTAATAAACCAAAACGTTGGGTTACTTTACAAGCAGTTACATAAATTTCATCTCGCAAGTGACGCCGATGCAATCAGCTTTGGGTATGAAGCATTGTGGAAAGCTGTTACAACGTATAGTGCTGATAAAGACGTAAAGTTTTCTACATATGCTACTGTATGTATTTTCAACGCACTAGGTTCATACGTTAGGACACTTAATAGACAACGTCAACTTGAAGTTATCTCGTATAACAATATTGTAGATAACACTACAGAGTACTTAGAACTACTGAAGTCACCTGTAGATATAGAGGATGATTATATACGTAATGAGTACGCTAATGTGTTAGATACAACCCTTGAATCTGTTTTCAATATGCTTAGTAAAAAGCATAAAGAAATAATAACGCGTTGGATTGAGTCAGATTTTGAGGCTACTGCAACACAGATAGCAAAGGAAGTCGGATGTTCACAATCCTACGTAAGTCAAGTCGAAGCTATTTTCAAAGGAAAGTTTAAGAAAAGATTGGAGGAGTCGAATTGCTAGAAGCCGCTCGCATTATTAATGCAATACAGAAGACGTCTGGTACTAATGACAAGAAAACTATACTGATAAGAAATCAGTCTAACCAGGCGCTAAGAGACATCTTGAAGTTTATCTACAATCCTTACTTAAAAGCAGGTATATCAGCTGCTAAGCTTAAGAAAGTACTATCATTTAGTGCCGCTAACGCTGTAGGTGAAAGACATCACGTAGATGTTAACTATGTGGAAGTAATTGAGTATTTATCAACACACACCACAGGTTCAGACGCCGACTTGCTAATGGCTGCTCGTTTTATTAACAGCACCAAGTTAGCGTACAATTCTGATATCGCATATGAATTAGCTAAAGCCATTGTTACACAGAACCTAAAGATAGGCGTAGCTGTTAAAACACTTAATGAAGTATTTGGTGTAGACTTTATACCTGTCGTTGGTTGTATGCTTGGTACTAAGTATAGTGATTTAGGACCGAATAAGATAGAATGGCCTTGCATAGTGACCGAGAAACTAGATGGCATTCGCCGCATACTCGTTAAAGAAAATGGTGTTTGTAGATTATTTAGTCGCTCTGGTCATGAGGATACTGGTCTGGTTGATATTGTTAAAGAAGCGCGTTTGTTACCTAATAATACAGTGTATGATGGTGAGCTACTCGCTGCTGGGACCTACAGAGATAGTATTGCACTTCGTCAGGTTACGAACTCTATAGCGAGTCTATTGGGTACTAAAACTGGACTTATATTCAACATATTTGATATGGCGCCTGTTGATGAATTCTATCGAGGTATATCTGGACAAGTTGCACTAGTGCGTAAAGTAACTCTTGGAGCTATACTGATGGATAATAGCATCGCGTTGTTACCTACAAGGCAACCTGCTGATGAACTTATCAAAAAATTCGGTTTGCATCAAGAACTGTCATTTATCAAGTCAGTGCCTATTCTCGGCTATATCAATGAGTTATCAGAAGCAGACGAAATTGTTAAAGGTATTTGGGGTCGCGGCGGTGAGGGTATTATGCTTAACACAAAGAATGGCAGGTATGAAGTTAAACGCTCTAAGCACCTTATAAAGGTTAAGCATACAGAAGAGATGAACCTAACCATTGTAGATTTTATAGAAGGTACTGGTAAATACGAAGGCATGTTAGGATCACTAGTTGTAGCTTATAAAGGACATAAGGTAGGCGTAGGTACTGGCTTTACTGATAATCAGCGCCGCGACATATGGGAAAATCAAGGAAAGTACATCGGACGCAACATAGAATTTGACACATTTGGTGAATCTACTGATAAGTTCGGTACAGTATCACTTAACTGCCCTGTATTCAAGCGGTTCGTTGGAGAAGAGTAATTTACTAATGCTACGTTTAAAGGAGGTGAACTGTAGTGCGTGTTACTGTAAAAGTTGACTTCAGTGAGTTTTGTAAACAGTTTAGAATAATTGGTAATGGACTGTTGGCAATTGCAGATGACCTAGAAAAAGCAGCGAAAGAAGCTGCTGAAAAAGAAGCAGCTGAAAAAGAAGAAGGTGACTCGTAGATGTTACGTATAGCAATAGACGGCGCGTGTCGCCGTAATGGTAAACCGGATTGTATATCTGCTGGCGGTGTGTTTGTAATGAGTTATGATGATTTAAAGCTTACGCGCACTTATACATTATCTGGTTATGAATTTAATTCTACAAGCCAACGTGGTGAACTACAAGCTTTGCTTATGGCGTTAGACTATGTAAATATGTATAAACAGGACGCACAGATTATTACTGACTCTGAGTACTTATTCAATACAGTGACCAAGGAATGGTATAAGAATTGGGAACGTAAAGGTTGGGTCACTGCAGTGAATGAACCAGTTAAGAACGTTGATATGTGGCGTAAAATAAGTTCAGCTATAAGTGTGTGTGCAACAGACATAATACTTTATCACATAAAAGGTCATTGTATACCATTTGGTAAAGTAACAGCATCGAACTTACTTGACACAGATGGTACTGGCCTAGCGTTACTTAAAGCCGTAGACGCTAAGTACGACCAAGTTAAAGACTCTAAGTCTGATAATATTTTGAAAGCTACACAGCTGTCCGAAAAGAACAATGGTTTTGCACTGGAAGATGAACAGCTTAAAGCATTCATAGTTGCCAACGTAGTTGCCGACGCAATAGCTACAAGGTGTATTGATGCTTTATCGTTAGCTAACTAATTAAATTATACGTTACTTTAAAGGAGGTGTTAGTATGAAAGATACTTGTTACGTAACTAAGCGCAAAACTAAATTGCATGTTGAAGTGCCGTATGCTACAGACTTTCTTGAAACATTTAAAAGACTCGTACCGGCTGATGCACGCACCTGAGATCCTGCAATGAAACAATGGATTGTAGATGAATCCTACGCTAGACAAGCAACGCAGTGTTGCAAATCGCACTTCAATAATGTTATTGAATGCTAACTAAGTAGCATCCTATACTATAACTTAAACTAAATGGAGGTATGAACGATGACTAAATCTACTGTTGTTAACGAAACTGAAGCTACAGTTGTTGACGAGAAAGAAGTTGTTCAGGCAAAAGAAGTAGCGGAAGTAAAAGAAGCCGCTTCAAATGAAACTGCTATTGCAACACAGCAGGACATTCCGATGGGCTTTGAGGACGATAATCCAGAGGATATGATTATACCGCGTGTCAAGGTTATTCAGACTTTAAGTCCTGAGCGTAAGGATAAGATTGCTGAGGAAGGTGACATCCTTAACTCTCTGACAAAGGAAAAGATTAATGGTAAGATATTCATTCCGGTATTTAAGTTCAATAACAATATCGAGTGGCGCCCAAGGAATGATGGCGGCGGTATTGTATGTCAGGCCCGCGACGCTAAGCTAGGTGAAAAGTCAGACGGTACGCGTATGCTGTGCATATCCTGTAAGCGTTGTGAGTTTGACAATACTAAGCAAGGCAGCGACGCAGCGCCGAAGTGCACTAAGTACATCAACTTCTTCGGTTTCTTTGCCGGTGAAAGAATGCCTATCATCTTGAGTTTTGCAAAGACTAACTACAATGAAGGTAAAAAGGTATACAGCTTGGCGAAAGTAACAATGCAAAACATGTGGAATTACGGTTACCGGTTGGATGAGAAACTAATTTCGAAGAATGGTAATGAGTGGTACAATATTGTAGGTACTCCTGCCGGCGCTACTTCTGTTGAAGACCGCGATTTTGGTTTATCACTTTACAAGCAATTTAGAGCCAATGTAACTAGCCTTAATATTGACCTTGAAGACTCAAACGCTGCAGCCGCAGAACAAGCTCCTGTTGTTGACGTTGACAAAGTAGAGTACTAAGATTTAATTGGATGTGCATAGTGCTACAATAGCACTATGCATGGAGGAGGCTGGTAAATGCTTTGGAGTGAGTATACAAATCGCATTCTAGCCGAGATAGACAACGAAGCCTTTTTCTTGAATGAACTTAAAAACATTCAACGTAGAGGACAGGAAGTCAAAGCAGAATGTCCGTTCAAGGAACTACATGGTTCGCAGACTGATAATAATCCTTCATTAACTGTAAACGTATCAAGAGGTGTGTACTACTGTAATAGTTGTCATTCAAAAGGTAACGTACACACAATGTATAGGCATTTGTATGGACTTACACCTGAGCAAGCTTGGTTTCAATTAGGTGACGCATTAAAACTTCAAAGACCTGACGGTACTAAACCTACAAGACCTGATATTAACATAGGGTTAGTACAACTGTACCATAAGCAGCTTATTAATTTAACTGGCCCAATAAGAGATATATTACGAGAAAGACGTGGGTTAACTGATGATACTCTAAAGCGCTTTCAGCTTGGTTGGGATGGCGAACGAATAACAATTCCAATATACGATGAATACAACACGTTAGTTAATTTCAGGCGCTATAAATGGAACTCAACTGATGACCAATGGAAAGTACTTAACTATATAGATGAACTTAACAACTCGTATGGTGAAGTTCGCATCTTTGGTATAGACAAGATTGTAGATACTTCTATTGAGTACGTAGTATGGTGTGAAGGTGAAATGGACTGTATATGTGCTACGCAGCATGGTTTCCCATCTGCGTGCCCAACGTCTGGTGCAGGTACATGGAAAGCTGATTGGACAAAGTTGTTTAGGAATAAGAAGCGCGTATATTTAGTACAAGATAATGATGAAGCAGGACGTAACGCAGCTAATAAGCTTTGTGAAAAACTGTATCGTGTAGTTGATGTCTATTTAATTAATTGGCCAGAAAATTTCCCAGATAAGGGAGATACAACAGACTTCTTTACAAAGTGTGGTCTTGGTACTGAAGATTTTCAGCGGCTGCTAGACAACGCTGTTCAGTACATTGATAGTACACTGGCTGATAACAGAATCGCTGATGAGGCCGATGCACAAGAAGTACACCTATCTGATAGCTCCGAAGCAGGCTTCTATGGTAAGAGATTACGTATTCCTGTTATGGTAAGTGGTAAAGATAACACGCCGTATATATGTCCAAAGGTAATTAGAGTGCGCTGCGGCGACGCAGCTGATAGTGAGAATAAGCGGTGTGAAAAATGTAGTCTAGCTGTACATGCTGGTGAAATTAATAAGACATTAACGTCTGCTGATAAAGATATTTTAAAGCTTATAAAATGTACTGAGAAGCAACAACAAGCAGCTATACATGAAATGTTAGGTGTTAACCATAAATGCACGCAACACAGTCTTGACATAATAGAGTATATGAACATAGAAGAGTTAAGGTTGATACCTAAGGCTGAAGCAAACTTTGGTTTTTCTAAAGAGCATGATTATGTAGTTAGGACTGGCCACTACATTGGTAATAACTTAAAGACTAATAAGCGCTACACCATGGCTGGTTACATGTACGCAGAACCTACGACTCAGTACGCAACATGTATGTTTGATAAAGCGTATCCTGAGAAGGATTTAATAAGTGACTTTGAATTAACTGATGAGGTACTCGAACAGCTTAAAACTTTCAGAGTTAAACCCGGTCAAACAGTTAAAGAAAAGTTTGATGAGATTCACATAGACTTGGAGCGTAACGTAACCTACATATGGGAGAGGCGTAACATAGCGTTTGCAGTTGATCTAATATACCACACTGTACTTAACTTTTATTTTCAAGAACAATTTGTTAAACGTGGTTGGGGTGAGTTACTAATCATAGGTGACTCTGGACAAGCTAAAACTACTGTTGTAGAGCGCTTGATGAATCACTATAGACTAGGTGAACTACACTCTGGCGAGTCCTCTCGTAGGACAGGCTTAGTGTACAACATGCAGCAAAACAATAAACGATGGTTTCTTGTCTGGGGTGCGTTTCCATTAAACGATGGAGGATTGATAACTCTTGACGAATTATCTGGACTTAGCGAAGAAGATTTGTCCATTATGTCTGACGTCAGGTCTTCAGGAATCGCTAAAGCAACTGGTGTCATTACTGCAGAAACAAGTTGCAGGACTAGAGCAATCTACATCTCGAACCCTAGAAATGGTAGACAGCTCAATTCAGAAACATATGGTGTTACAGCTGTACTCAAGCTTATGGGTAAAGCAGAAGACGTTAGACGTCTCGATATCGCAATGTCTGTTGCATCTGGAGACGTTGACCCATCACTCATCAACAGAGCAGTTGAGGACTTTCCTAGCATCGGGCATGTTTATACCTCGGATCTGTGTAACTCACGCGTACTGTGGGCATGGAGTAGGCGGCCAGAAAATGTTAAAATCACGCATGAAGCTACAAAACGTATCCTTGAATGTGCGACGGAGATGGGCTCAAAATACACTTCGAAGATACCAATAGTTGAGGCAGCTGATCAACGCATAAAGATAGCTAGACTATCAATAGCTACTGCATGTTGTGTGTTTTCTTCTGATGAAGCCGGTGAAAACGTAATTGTTAAGCCAGAGCATGTAAACTTTGTTGTAGATTTTATGACGGAGTTATATAGTGCGAAAAGCTTTGGTTATGATAAACTTAGTGAGCAAGAAAAAGTTACAACTGATTCATCCGACGATAATATTAGCAAGTTACGCGCTATGTTCTTGACACTACCTATTATGGATGCTAATGAAATGGCTACTGTACTGTATCAACTACCGTACTTTAGCCGAGCTACACTTGAGGATTACACAGGCTTATCAAAAGATGACCTTAAGATGCTACTGAAGTTTATGACTAATCAACACCTTGTAGATAAGGTTAGAGGTGACTACAGAAGATTGCCTTTAGGTACTGAATTGTTTAAGAACTTAACTATCATACCAGTAAGTAAAAAGGAAATTGACGAAGCTAGGAAAGAGTTCTACAGCGCCGCGGACTACTAGGAGGTGTTAAGATGTTCGAATTCCTTGCTGTAAGTATTTTCGGTTTAATGATTGCACTCTGGTTTGTATGTTATTGGTGGGTAGGTAAGTACTGCACAGTACCTTCAGCAGAGCAAGCATTTCTCAATTGTTCCAGTACTTCCGTAGAGGAGTACACTCCGGAAGAGGTAGTAGTGATAGTCGTACCACCAGTGATATAGGAGGGACGTCATGTTAAACAATTTTTGGAAAGAGAATGGCTTAGCTATAGCAATCGGTTTCATATGTGGTGCTGCCTTATTTTGGTTAACGAAGTAGATGTACTACATTATTAATGGGGTGTTTAGAATTGAACCACTTTTAATTACGTCTGTTATATTAAATGTAACGCTTACAGTACAGTATGTTATGTTAGTAAAGAAACATAATCGTGTTATTGATGATGTGGTGTCTATGCTTGAAGACATTAAAGGTAGACATTGTAGACCACCTAAACCACTGGCACAAGGAAAGGTTAGAAAGCAAGGACTAAATAACTAGGAGGAGTACAAATGGATAATGCAAACAATGCCGATGGTAAAGAAGTTCGCTATTACCTAGATATTATAAAGAAAGCAATGGAACCTAAACCCGATATAAAGTCATTCGAGCCTTCTTATATTGTTACGGCAGTAAAGTTGCCTACTGGTGCTATTGAGCTAATAGTTAACAGTAGCAACATAGCAGAAAAGATTGATTACCTATTAGAAGCCTATGATGAAAGCATGTGCCTAAAAGCTAATCCGAAGATATTTATAAGTAATGTAATGGTTGTATGATACCTGCAAGATTAGTTAATAAGAAGCATAAGCATGACGTGTACATCGGCAGACCGTCGCGTTGGGGGAACCCTTACCACATTGGTATAGATGGTACACGTGAAGAGTGTATAGCAAAATATGAAGACCATGTGAGGACAAGCAAGATTTTAATGCGAGCCTTACCAGCATTAGCTGGTAAGGTATTAGGATGACACTGTCCTCCGAAGCCGTGTCACGGCTCTGTACTGATTAAGATACTGAATGAAATTGAGTACGCGTAGGTGGTGGCAACAAATAGCTAAGTACACTATAGACGGCATTTTGTTTCAACATAAGCTACTTGCAACAGTACCTGAACAAGACACACATAATTATAACAGTACAAACAAAGACAATGAAAATATGCTCCTTTACAAAACGTTTCACCATAGTGCACTTATGGCATGTGGCGGTGGCGGTGGCGGTGGTGGTGGAGGAGGAGGAGGTGGCGGCGGTGGCGGCGGTGGTGGCAATTGGTAATAATAAAGAAATGAGGTACTAATAAATGGTAGTAGCATTAAAGCAATTAACTAACTGCTCTGTGTATTCAACAGTAACTAAAGAGGAAGATGAAGATGCTTGGCTAAAAGCTAGGACAAGAGGTATAGGTGGTTCTGACGTTGGCGCTATATGTGGTGTAAGTCCATTCACGTCAGCACGTCAAGTGTACCTTAGTAAAACCGGTCAGTATGAAGATTCAGTAAAAGGCTTCAGCGCCGCGGCTACAGAACGCATGCACTTTGGTAGCATGCTAGAACCGATAGTTGCAGATGAGTTTGCTAAGCGTACAGGCTTAAAGCTTGTAGAAGTTAAAGCTACACTAATGCATAATGAAGTACTGTGGGCATTAGCAAACATTGACAGGTTAGTAGTAGATGACGAAGGTAAACCTATAGGTGTGCTAGAGTGTAAGACAACAAGCGAATATATGAACAGTGACTGGGAGAATGGCGACTTGTTATTGTCATATATATACCAACTTAACTGGTACTTATGGATAACAGGCCTTAAGAGAGGCTGGTTCGCATGCTTAGTTGGCGGTAACAAGTTCTACCATTATGAAGTGTTCAGGAATGATGAACTGCTAGAAACTATCATAATACCTGCAGTTACACATTTCTGGAAAGAAAACGTTTGTAGTTTAATAGAGCCAGAACTACAGGCAACTGATAAAGACTTCGCTAACGGCTTATACGCAGAGGTTATAAAAAATGCTGAGATTATAATGGAAGATGATGTTGCCAACGAGCTTGCTCGTACAGTCTTCGATTGTAAGATACAGATTAAAGAGATTACGGCGATTATGGAAGAGGCACAGAATAGATTGAAAGACAGACTTAAGGAAAATGAAATCGGTTATACAAAAGATTTCATGATTAAATGGTCGCCGCGGTCACAGGTTAGAGTTGACACAGACAAGCTTAAGGGACAATTTCCACAGATATACGCTCAATGTCAAAAGAGAATTGACTTCAGGGCGATGTCAGTTAAAGGAGTGAAGTAATGGATAAGCTTTACAAATGTGACCCTGAAAAGAACACTGAATGTACTAAAGAAAGCTGTGGTACGCACTGTACTAAGACTACAAATAAGAAATTTGCTATGCAGGAAGAACCTACATGTACGGTACGCATGGACGGCGAAGAAGTAACTACAGATGATTTTATAGCCATTGTAGTTAATGACGAAGCAGATGCCGTGCTAATATTCAACACTGACGCTTTGACGCTAGGAATGGCTCTTAGGCTGCTTACTAAGTCATTCGCTGAGATGATGGCAGAGTGTACAGAGGAAGAACGTAATGAAATCAAAGCTGTACTAAACAACGAGCACTTCATTAAGCAGACTGACGAAGAAAGCTCTGCAAGGCACGTGTCACAGCGTCCTACACTGAGCCTTGTTACAAATGGTAAGAAAGAGGTAAACAATGAATAAGATTGAAGTTGCCGTACTCCATGAAGCAAATGTAAGTCCAGCAGGAATGATGATGTTCCTTGCTAAGCTCACACAGCGCGGCCATAGTATAACTGATATGAGTTCATTAAAGAACTTGTACCAGGAGTGTATATACGGCCCGCTACCGTTAGTGGCTGATAAAGTCGCAGTGATGCCACATGGAACCATCAAAAGGTTCACGCCTATAACAATAGCTATTGTGGGTGCTTCACGTAGGTTCTTAGCACAGGCAAGAACACATCAAGTCGGTTTTACGTGTGTATCAGCATCGCTGCAGTACAGCGATTATTCTAATGGAGCAGACTTTGTAGTTCCTTATAAGTTCTTTGAGAGTGATTCAATTGTAGGTGATATGTATCTACAATCATGTAAAGACTCTATGAGACACTACCGGCAGTTGGTAGACAGAACAGATGATAACGATTCAGCTGGCTACGCGTCGCCACAAGGCTTACGTAACATACTGATAATGCAAGGTAATCATGAAGCGTTACGCTACTTTATTCGTACACGTGGTTGTAACAGGAATACAGCTGAGACGCAGTACGTGACAATGTTGGTGTGGAAGGAACTATTGACTACTGCCGATGGTTGTGTAATGTTCGAAAAAGCTGGCCCAGATTGTTGCTATGGCCAGTGCCGTGAAGGCACTATGACATGTGGTAAGTCTCTTAAGCCGGTAGCTGAAATGCAGCGTATAGTTAATGATAACTTACCTACGCTGATAATTGAAAAACGGTGGCCGTTGCTTCTTGGAGGTATCGTCAAATGTTAATACTGCTTGAAGGGCCTGATGGTAGTGGAAAAACTACTCTTGCTAAGCAATTAGCAAAACAAACTGGTTATAAACAGGTATGTTTCAGCTATCCTAAATCAGAACAGGAAAAAGCTGAAATGTTAAGTATGTACGAAAAAGTTATTAAGAGTGCTGGCAATGTTATAATAGATCGCTGCTGGTATTCTGAAATGGTATACGGTCCTATATTACGTAAAGAAAACAATATAAGTTTTCCACAGATGTACACACTAGAACGGTTGTTAGCTAAGAAAGGCGCTATGATTATCTACTGTACTGGTGATAGGAATACTCTATGGGAACGATGCCTTAAGCGTGGTGAAGATTACGTAACTGATCTTGAAGATTTTATTAACATATGTAGAGGGTACAACACGCTAATGCTTGATGTACCTCACTACATCCCGGTAACAAAATATGAGTACATTGACGTGTAAAGGTTGTGGTTGGGTTTACCCACCAGATACAACTAGACGAAGATGTAGATTCTGCGGCACTGAGTTTGAAGAAAGCACTTGTAAGATATGTGGTAAGTTTGGGAAGCTATTTCCCAAACTTACTATATGCAGAGAATGTTACAATAGACACTTAAGGGAGTCAGGCACAGCCAGTAGGCTGTATGCAAAAAAGATAACTAAGTACATTAAGAACGTTGAAGATAAGTATACAGCATGGCGGGACTTAATTAACAAAATACCGAAACCTTACAAGTTCCTTACGGAGAGTCAATGGTTAGATGCCTGTAGATTCTTCAATGGTTGTGCACTTTGTAACAACAAGGAAGTAACTACAAGAGGTTTTTTCATACAGCATAGTGCAGGTGGTAAGTATTGTGATTGGAACACACTACCGTTATGTGAACAGTGCGCGACAAGGTTAAATATACAGCCTAACCCATTTAAGCGTATGGATAAAATACTAAATAGGACGGTTAACACTGAACGCGGTATGTCAAAGGAAAAGGTAGAAGCTGCGGCGTTGTATTTAAGTAGTAAGATGGAGGTTTTAATACGTGGGTAGAAGTGAAAAACTTGCAGTTTTTAAAGCATTTACAAACCACCTAGCAACATTGTCTAAGTGCACCGAACGTAAGGTTGCGGCTATTATTACAGACTACAATTTGACACAGGTGTACAGTATAGGTATAAATGGTGGACCTAAAGACCTTGATGATTGTATGTGTGTTACAGATGGTAAGTTTGGTTGTTTACATGCCGAAATAAATGCGCTTATTAAATGCAAGGTAATGGCACAAAACAAAATTATGATTGTGTCTCTATCGCCGTGTAAACAATGCGCTGCTGCAATAATAAACGAGCCAGGTGGATTTAATACAGTGTACTACATGGAAGAATGGAAGTACTCTGAAGGTCTTAAATTATTAAAAAATGCGGGGATAAACACTCTTAAAATATGACGTGCAGCATATAGCATTAACCTTTAAATAGTACGTAAGTATTGTTTATATACATTTATACTAGTAATAATTTACGGACCTACAACACGTTAATTTAAGGAGGTGAACAATTTGGCTAATATAGTTATTAACACTACACCAGAAGAGCAAGAAGCTGTACTAGATGCACTTAGAAAACTACAAGGTGTTGTAGTTCCGTTATCAAGAGTAGTAGGTATAACAGGTTTGACATACAGTAAAGTTAGGTATGTAGTAATGGACTTAGAGGATGCAGGCAAAATAAAACGCATCAAAGCTAAAGAATTTAATAAGCACTACGTACGGTACATGTATGAAGTGCTGTAAATAACGGAGGTGTATCTACAATAGCACTATTATCGGACGCTGGTCAACGCGTGTTTGATGCGCGTTACGCAGCAAGAGATGAAAATGGTATAATATATGAAACGTTTGAGCAGGCTGTTGACAGACTTGCAAAAGTTGCATCAAGTGTTGAGGAAAATCAAAAGCACTGGTACAGTGAATTCAAGTACGTGCTTGAGAATCTACTATTGGTACCATCAACGCCTATATGGGCTAACATTGGTAAAGATGACAGAGAATGGCAACCGTCCGCATGTTTTGTATTGGATATAGAAGATGATCTACATGAGATGTATAAAACGCTTACTGATACAGCATTGATATTTAAGTCAGGTGGCGGTGTAGGGTATAACTTCAGTAAGATACGTCCTAAAGGTTCTTTAGTTAACTCTACAAAAGGTAAGGCATCTGGTGTTGTTGAACTTATAAAGTTGTATGATGCAAGTTCATCAATGGTTATGCAAGGTGGCGTGCGACGCGGCGCTTCGATGGCTATACTTAACATAGACCATCCAGAGATAATTGACTTCATAAATGCTAAACTAAACGGTGAATTACCTAATTTCAATTTATCTGTAGGTGTTTTCAATTCATTCATGGACGCGTTAGAAGCAGATGGCTATTGGGACCTACAATTCAACGGTATAGTTCATCAGACAATTAGGGCTAGAGAACTGTGGCGTATTATAGTTGAAGCGTCATATGCATGCGGCGACCCTGGATTGATATTCCTAGACCACATACAACATGATAATCCAATGATACATGTAGTGTTAAGAGCTACAAATCCATGTGGTGAACAACCTTTAGCAATCGGTGAGTCTTGTTTATTAGCCAGTATTAACTTGGCAAGATTGCTTGTAGGTACGCCTGAGTTCTACAGGGTTATACAAATTGCTGTAAGATTTCTTGACAATATGATCGAGGTGGCACAGTATCCATTGGTTGTTATAGCTGAAGCTACACTTGCTACACGTAAGATTGGCTTAGGTTACACTGGTTTAGCTGATGCGCTGTTTAAAGCACGGTTCGCGTACGACTCTGAAGAAGGTCGTATGTACGCTAAACGTATAACAGGTAGTTTACGTTCTATAGCGTATGAAGCGTCTATTGATTTAGCTAAAGAAAAAGGCTGTTTCCCAGAATGGTGCAATAGTACGTTTTATCCTAATATACCGATGCGAAATGCTACCCGTGTAACAATGGCACCAACAGGGTCTGTTACAACAGTGGCAGGCTGTGAGGGTTATGGTGTTGAGCCTATATTCGCTGTTGCATACAAGAAATCTACAAACGTTGCGGGTGACTTTGAAGTGTTTAGTCCGCTGTTTGTAGAAGCATGCAATGAATATAAAGTACCTACTGACGTTATGGTAAAAGTGGCAGAACTTGGTACATGCCAAGGTGTTGAGGGAGTGCCTGGTATAATACAACATGTATTTAAAGGAGCACAAGACATCGCCGTTATAGACCATTTACTAATGCAATCTGCTATACAGGAAGAAATTGATAATGCAGTGAGTAAAACAATAAACATGCCTAAGACAGCAACTATGCTTGATGTAAACGAAGCGTTCAGGGCTGCTTACAAACTAAATCTTAAGGGCATAACAGTATTCAGAGACGGCTGTAAGAAAGGCACAATCACAGTAGGTGAAGGTAATACAACTAAAATTGTTGCACAAGTAGGCTGCGTTATTAAAAAGAGACCTGAAAGTGCACCGGGTGAAACATTCTGTTTATTAACTGGTTGTGGCAAACTGTATCTTACTGTTAACTATGAACACGGTGAAATACTAGAGGCTTTCATAACTACAGGTTCTGATGGCGGTTGTCTAATATACACTGAGGCAACGTCTAGACTAATAAGCCTGGCAGTACGCGCAGGTATACCTATTGAAGTTATAGTTGAGCAGCTTAAGAGTACTCATGCATGCCCATCTTATATGCATGCAAAAGGCGCCGGTAAGAAGCTGTCAAGAGGTAAATCTTGTCCTTCTATTATCGCTAATAAACTACAAGAAATTACGGATAAAATCAAGACGCGTGAGCAAGTAGTGGTGCAGATACACGATAAAGCAATGACGCAAATGTGTGAAATATGTGGAGAACAGCTGCGCGCCGCTGAAGGATGTTTTGTGTGTACTAACTGTGGGTATTCAAAATGTTAATGAGGTGAGACTTATTGGCTGTGATAAAAGCTAAGAAAAGACCTGTAATACAGAAAGGTGCAGGGTATGTGTACGATAAGTTCACATTCATAACTAAGCACAAAGTATCGAACTTTTATACAGTACAATCTGCAGAAGAGCTACTTCAATGCGTAAAGCCATTTGAGTTGTTCGATAGAAAGTTTATAACGTTCGACACTGAGACGCATCCACACTTTGGAAGTAGCCAAGAAGTACCTAAAGAAGTAGTGCGCCGCTGGGTTGGTAAAGGTAAGAAGGCAATTCCACAAGATTATCCGTTTTGCATATCTGTGTGTGACGGTAAAGCTGCTTATACACTGTATGACAGTGTTGATAATAACTTCGAAGAGTTTAAGAAGCTAATGCCACTGTTCTGCGACCCGTCTATTGAAAAGATAGCACACAACGTAAAGTTCGACATGCACATGTTTGCTAACGCTGGATTAAGGATTGTAGGTAAGCTACACGATACTATAGTTATAGGTAAGTTAGTAAACGAGAACCGCATGTCTTTCCAATTAAAAGACATTGTAGCAAAGAAACCCGGCGGTATAGTTAAATATGAAGAAATGGTTAATCACTATAAGCAGCTTGCTAAAGTTAGTGACTACCGTAATATACCGCGTGAACTGCTTAGTGAGTACGCTAACGCAGACGTATGGAACTGCTTTGTAGTTTTCAATGATGAATTTAGTAAGTTGTTTGATTACGAACTTGATAACTTGTACGAAACAGAACTTGCTGTGACAATAGCAACATATGAAATGGAACGCTACGGTATGAAAGTAGACGTAGAATACGAAGGTCCATTGAAGGGTGAACTACAACAACTTTCTGATTCTGCTGAGCGTGACGTGTATAAAGAAGCCGGTAAGATGTTTAACATCAACTCTGGTAAGCAACTATACAGTGTGCTAATGAACATGGGTGTTAGTAAGGAATGGATATCATTCACAGACAAAGGTAATCCTACGTTAGACAAAGCTGCACTTGAACGCTTGGCTGATATACACGAAGTATCTATTGTAAAGAAGATATTAGAATTTAGAAAGTATGAGAAGCTACTAGGCACATACGCTAACGGTATCTATGGGCAGCGTGACGCAGAAGATGCTGTACACGGTTCTATAAATCAGACAGAAGCTACAACTGGCCGTATGTCTATTACTAAACCGGCGTTACAAACGCTTCCTAAGAAAGATAAACGTATACGTAGCGCTTTTATTCCAGATGATGACTTCATTCTATACTTCATGGACCTCGACCAAGTGGAATATCGCCTATTTGCACACTATGCTAAGGCAGAAGGTTTATTAGAAGCTATTAGGAATGGCTACGACGTACACACTGCTACAGCGGCTATTATCTACAATAAACCTATTGATCAGGTAACTGAAGAAGAACGTGAAAAAGCAAAGCGCATAAACTTTGCAAAGATTTATGGGCAAGGAATAGATGCTACAGCGGCGTTATTAAAAATGACACTTACAGAGTCAGCGCTGTTCAATGCTACGTACTTTGCGGCTATACCTGAAGCAAAGCCATTTATTAACACGGTGCATCATGTAATTAAGTTACGTGGCTACATTAAGAACTTCTACGGTAGACGCAGACGTTTAACTACAAATGAAGGCTACAAAGCGCCTAATGCGCTTATTCAAGGATGCGCCGCAGATTACATTAAGAACAAACTTGTAGGTATACTGAAGTACTTAAGGTACAATAATCTTAAGACATATCTTGCAAACATAGTTCATGATGAATTAGTTATAGCGTTTCATAAGGATGAACTAGCACATGTACCTGTACTCCGTAGGTTACTTTCGGAATTTAAAGCATTCCGATGCCCAATAACCGCTGGAGTTGATAAAGGTGCACCATCCTGGGGACATAAAGTTGCACAGAGTGACGTTGGCTTTGAAGAACCCGCTGATTTAAACTACTTAAACTACAATGTATTTGACGGTTCTGTATTCGATATTAATAAGGAGGAGGACATGCAATGACTGATAAGAAGCATATGAAACATTTACTTGATGGTTTCAATCCTACAGTCCCTTTTAACGCTTTAGCAGATATATTTGAAAAACAAAAGAAGTTTGCGTCAAAGTGGACAAATTTTGATAATAGAGAAGATATAAACTATTATCGTAAATGGGTTGATGATTATAGCTGGTGCATAGTTGATGAAATATCTGAAGTTATTAATTGGTTGCCATGGAAACATTGGAAGGACTATACCGGTTGCGTTATTGATATTAGAGAGGTACGTTTCGAGCTTATTGACATATTACACTTTGTAGTTAACATTTGTTTACTTTCTGATGTTACACAAGAGGACTTACAGGAACATTGTTCAGCTAAAGGCTCAGACATTAAGTCACTGATGCGCTCAGTTAAAGCAACGTTTATTCAAACTACTGGCGAAGATTTGCCATTGGACGATGAACAATATTTATGCTCGTTTACTAAAGAGTACCTCGGTAAAATTAACAGAATTATATCTACAATGCATCTTAAACACGAAACACATACTGTGCAAGAAGCTAGTAATAAGCTTGTATGGCGTAAAAGTATTGAATCAAAAAAGGACTCTACTGATGCAGTGACGCGTTTTAGAACTAACGTTGTTAAACCAGGAATTATGAACGTATTCACTAACCTATTAGTATTGTTTCAACTGTGGAGTATGACTGCAAATGATGTATGGGTGTACTACGCCGCAAAGAACAAAGAGAATTATGACAGGCAGGAACGTGGTTACAAAGAGGTGCTTGTAGAGTTAGAATTAAACGTGTAAATAACACTGCGTTCAGTACGTATTAAAGTACTGAACGCACAGTAAAATAAACTACTTGGAGGTTATTGTATGACAGTAGAAAAACCAATAGAAAGACCTGTAGTTATTGAAGGCTCGTTAATGAGGCGCTTATGGGATAATCATAAAATTATCGGTGAAATTAAGCGCTCTGATGCAATGAAGATTTGTGTAAGTATTGTAACAAGGGATGGTATTAAGTACATCAACGTGAGAGACTTCTACAAAAAGAAGTCAGCAGATGAATGGAAACCATCTACAAATGGTATAGTTATACCTATTTTAATTCCTGTTAACAAAGGTACAGAGCGTATAGAAGTATACAAGCTACTTTCAGAAATGCTCGCAAAAGCCGCTGATGAACTTGTTGACTTTCCTTTAGCAGATGCAGATAATGCAGTGTATACGCCTGTTACGCGCAGAAATCCGCGCTAAACTTAAACATGACGGAGGTTTTTAACATGAGCGATGTATTAAAAATAAGCGAACTTGAAATAGGCACTACATGCCAAATACCACTTGTAGTTACATCTGCGACACCTAGTCTTACGAAGGCTAAGAAAAAGTACTTATCGTTAAAGTTCTTTGATGGTACAGATGCCATAGCAGGTAACTACTGGGACTGGAACGGTTTAGTAGTACCCGAGAAGAATACAATTGTAGATGTACGTGCTACAGTAGGTGCGTGGCAAGGCAACAAACAACTTAATATAAACGGTATGTCCCTCAACAAAGAAATGAAGTTAAGCGACTTCGCTCCGCAGTCAGGTCTTGACATCAGCGCTGTTTACAGAGAAGCTTACGTGCTCGCTACTGACATATGCGATGATGACCTACGTGGCTTAACACTATTCTTACTTGAACACTTCCGTGATGATTGGTTAGAAGCTCCAGCAGCAAGGTCTATACATCATGCTTACGTAGGTGGCTTACTAGTCCATTCATTAAGTGTAGCTAAAATTGCCAAAGCAATAGCTTTAACTAAACCTACAATTAATGTAGACTTATGTGTTGCTGGAGGGCTGCTACACGATATAGGTAAGATGCAAGCGTATAAGCTTGACGGTGTTGTTATAGAGATGACTGATGAAGGAATGCTTTATGACCATCTGTTCATCGGCGCAGAGATGATTGGACACTACGCATATTCCGCTATTCCAGCTGACAGTGGTACGACACTACAAAAGATTGAACTTCTCAGACACATGCTACTGTCGCATCATGGCGCACTTGAGCACGGCGCCGTTGTGCCACCGCAGTGTATTGAAGCTCATATTGTATTCCATGCGGACATGCTTGATGCTATAAGTGAGACAGTATCTACAAGTAGTCGTAAAGTTTCAAGTGATTCTAAATGGACTGAAAAGATTTGGTCATTGTCAAACCGTCCTAACTTGACCATACAATATGTGCATAAAGTTATGGCAGCTAGTACAAACAACATAAACACCGCCGTGCACAACGCTGTGGAGTAGCTGCACAAATTTTTAATAACAGTACTATTCTGTAGTCTTTCGTGTTATAATATTAAAGATAGGGATTTTATACGTCTCATATCAAGCTCATCCGCCCAGCAGTATTTGACTGCTGGGCGGCTAAAAGGATGTACGTCGTGAGCCTTAATACTATTAACTAACATAGACAACAGCATAAAGGAGGATGTAACATTGGTACTAGCACAAATGTTCGAAAGCAATGAGCACGCACTTGAAACAGGCATGCGTAGATGCGGTACGTGTAAAGAAGTTAAACCTGTAAGTGAGTTTTATAAAGACGGTAAAGATGGTCACGGTAATACACGTTGGCGCCGGGATTGCAAAGATTGTTATAAAGTAACTAGGATGCATGATGAAAAACTAAAGAAGTTAAAAAATATATAACGGCAGTATAAGGGAGGAAGTACAATGGAACGCAATAGTATACAAATGCACGGTGCATCTAGAAAATTACTTGTACGTGGTACGGATGGCACCGTACGTACGCAATATGCGAGGTGTTGCTTTACGTGCGCATCATTAGATGACGAATGCAACGCTTACTGTGAAAATATAAGACGTGCAGGTAAAGAAGACAATTGTATTGGTTGTTTGTCTAGACCATGCGAATCTTATAAACCAGACTCTCAGACATGTTAGAAGGTGCATTATGACGCAGCAGTTTCGTAAAACATACTTCACAATTGATGAAGAGGGTCACTTATTTGAAGGTTACACAACAGATAAAACATGGAATGGCTGGGAGTGTCCTTTCTTTACATTAGAAGTTGGTATGCAACTTGTAGAGCACTTTAACAGTGATAAGTACCCTGCGTACTATGATGCTAATAAAGACACATTTGTGTTCTGTATGACTGAGGATGATAATCCTGATGAATATTCTAAGTATAGTAGCAAAGAAGTTGAAATAGAAAGTGTAAAACTTAAGTTATACCCAATCGGCGCGTTTTCATGGATATGGGACGAAGCAACGCCTGAGGAACTACAAGAGTTAACGGAGGTACAGTAATGCATAAAAACTTGGAAACGTTGTGTGAAGCAATTATTGAACAAGCTACATGTTTGCAAACAAACGCAGCGGCAATTAAGAATATTGAAGAACTTAAAGAGTACGCAGCACATAGTGAGGGCATAGCAGCTGGTTTAATGCTAGCAGTAAAATGGACCTCAATGGTTTTAAAAAGTAAACAAACTACACAAGTAAGCTACGAACACGCTATTAAAAGTAAGTGTCCTACTTGTAAATTACTCGGTACTGAAGAGTGTATAACTCAAAATAGCGGTGTATTTGATCCAGTTGGATGTAAGATTACTTCCTCTGACGCATAAACAACTTTGTAGGTTCTGCCAATGATTATGGAATCTACACACGTTAGTTATAAATTTGTAAGGAGTGAAATTTTAAGTGGCACAGCAACTAAGTAAATTATGTAGACAATGCGGCGAAGTAAAACCTACTCCTAGTTTTCGTCAGTACTACACAGGTCGCAAAGGTACTTACAAAATGTGTAAAGCTTGCGAAAGCATTAACTATCGTGTTAAGTACTTGAGTGGTTTAGACACAATGTCAGATAAACAGCAAACAGAACTTAATACTATATACAAACTTTGGGAACTACAGCGTTCGCTAGGTTTAGAACCACCTGACTGGAATTTACACGATAAAGATGCTGCGAAAGACCTAGATGAACAGCTTAGAAAAATGAATAGTAAGTTTGTAAAGTTACCTACAGATGTTATGCTAGCTCTTAGTTTAGAAAGCTCGTATGTAACAGCGCCACGCGCTAGGTTATATCATTGGGCAACGTGTGAGCTAGACAGCAACACAGAGCCGCAGTACTACACGGAAACAGTGTATGAATCACTTAAAGAATCATTCAGGCCACAGGTAGGTATGAACTCAACTACATTCTTACCGATTCATGATGAAACATATAAACCTGTGCTTGAATACATTCTGGATAGGTTCTACAAATTTGAGGATGAAAGAGCTTAATTAAATAAAAGGAGGAACTACAATGCCTACTGTTAAAATTAATGGCCTAAGTCTTGAAGATGACAATAACATAACGTTAAGAAACGGTGACTTAATTGTTGTCGGTTCGGTGCCGTACATTGTGTCATCGTACGTAAAAGATAAAGATTATGTGCAGGGTAGTGAAGATAATCACACTAAGTATTGCTCATTTGTAAGTCTTAGAACTGGTCAGAAAGCATTTTCTGAACCTTGCACACGTAGAAATACTAGCTTAAAGCGCATTATGAACCATTTACATTGTGCGCATTCGAATGCTACTGTAATGGACTTACGTATAGTACCTAATGATAAGTACGAAATAGCTATAACTATTAACAGTTAGTACTTAGACCGTTTCACGCCTCACTGTAGGGATGGTAAATACTAAATTGAATGGAGGTGCGCCTCCTGTAAAATAACACCGGTGAGGCATTATATAACTGCTGTGCTTCCTACACAGCAGCCCTTCTTCGAGAGCACTGTAGTGCTCTGGACGAAGGGAGGTGCGTAACATAAAAAGATTTACTTGCATAGAATGTGGTAACACATTTGATGAAAAATATATGAAAATTACTGAGTTTGGTTCAGGTGCAGTGTTATCAAAAGTAGAATTAGTAACATGTAATGTGTGTGATTCTACCGTTATCAGGGATGAAGAAACTGGTAAAGTTCAAAAACTATTTTAAATAAGTGGGGTTGGCCGTTGTGTTAAACAATAGTACGTCTAGAAAGAATTGTAGTTATATTTTAAGGCAATCTTGTATATTCAAAAATTCTGACGAAAATAAAAATCCTTGTTATACTTGCTCTTCAGGCAGCAAGTATAAAGAAAATTTGTCAATAAATTCTGCAGGGTATAACTACATGCAAGTAACAATACGTATAATTGAAGAAGTAGAACCATTAGGCGTTGTTAACGTATTCACTTGTGACACACGTAATATAGAGCCTATGGCACATACCTATACAACTACATTAACTCGTAAACCGTGGGGATGTATATGTGGCATGTCGAAGTTTAGCAATACTATATTCTTTATGTTACCGAGGGAGTGTGAATAGCGTGTACAATAATGATCAGTCAAAAACATTACCAAATAGTCCTATGTGTATGACCAAGGATAACGCTGAAAAGTTTTTATTAGCACTGGAAGATGGTAGAGAGATACTATCTGTGTTAGAAGTTGAAGCTAACATACTAGAACGTAATCAACTAATACGTGGCTATCATTGCACAGTAGGTATTGTATTCGAGTTTACTAACGGTCTATCCGCTTTCGTTGAATCATGTAGAACATTCAGTCGTGTTTGTGGTCCATACATTACGCCAAAGCTTGAAAGAATGTTTAAGTATGCAGAGAAAGAATGGGGTATTGACAAATGAGACGCAGCGGTGATATAACAACTGCTTATGTAGATAGTCTACCTAAATGTGACTTTTGTAACGAGCCTGCTGCTTATGACGCTGTTACAAAACTAGGCTGTTGGGCTAATATGTGTGAAGAACACTTTGACCAATACGGAGTAAGTTTAGGTACAGGTAAAGGGCAGCGGCTTTTAAAGAAGCAAGGGCGCATAAGTGTATGTATAAGTAAGCTACAAGTAATATGTTAATTTGGAGGATGCCTATATGGGTACGTACGAACTGAGCTTATCACCTGAATACGTAACGAACTGGACTGTGACAGATGCTGTACGCGAGCTGTTTCAAAACGCACTTGATCAGCAGATACAAAATCCAGCTAATCTTATGTTTATGAATTATAATGATGGTATATTAACTATTGGCAATAAATTCTCAAGCCTTGATACATCTAGTTTATTGTTAGGACATTCTACTAAGCGCCACGACGAAGCTACTATAGGCCAATTTGGTGAGGGCTACAAAGTAGGCGTGCTAGTGCTGCTTAGAGAACATAAAGTTGTAACGTTTTATAACTATGGCCAGCGTGAAGTATGGAAGCCTAGGCTCGTAAAGTCCCGCAAGTACAAGGGAGCTACAATCCTGGTATTTGGTACTGTAAAGCAACACTTCTGGAACCCTGTGCCTGATAATGACTTAACTATTACAGTAGAAGGCATTACCGAAGATGAATACGCTGATATTGTAGCTAATAACCTACATTGCCAACAGCTTAAAGGAGACATCATCGAAGTGCCTCAGGGTCGCATATTGCTTGACCCGGAATATGCCCGCAAAGTATTCGTTAACGGCTTATTTGTAAAAGACTTTGCTAACTACAAGTATGGTTATGACTTTATGCCAAAGCATATAAAGCTTAACAGAGATAGGAAACTTGTAAGTGATTTTGAGTTAACGTGGTTAGCGTCTAAGATGTGGGCTGAGTCAGGCTCACCTATTAAGTTCGAGTTACTTAAAGCTGGTGCGGGCGATGTGGCATGTCTTGATTCATTTACGTATGTACGCAGCGCTATACATGATGACGCGTACAGTTTGTTTAAAAAAGAGCATGGTGCGAAAGCGGTACCCGTAACTACACAGGAAGATATTGATGAAGTTAAGGAGCGGTACGTTGACGCGGTGCCTATTGTAGTACCTGAGTCCTACAGGCATACAATTAAAAAAAGTTTAACATACAGTAACACAATAGCACAAATGGAAATGAAGCCAAAGGAAACTACAAAGGAAGCTTTATTAACATGGTACGAACATGTCAAAGAGAACCTTGATAGTTGTGACAGGTTAGACTTTGAAAGTATAGTGAGTGAGCTAGACTACTAGGAGGTGCGTCATGTTAACACCATTATTGAAATTTGAAGTGAGTCCTATAAAGAACCACTCTAATTTGAAAAAGGAAACTGTGTACCCTGTACTGGCGTTAGTACAAGGAGACAATATTACATTAGCTATGCTTAATGCTGACGACAGAAAGCCCGCGTTAATAGATATAATGGATACGTATATAGTTGGTGTAGAAGCTTTTGAAAGCAATAAAGTTGCAAATATTAAATCTACAAGTACTTCTAATAGCATGGCGCCATGCGGCAAAGAGATAGATTGCATGGACGCTCCAGAACTTATAGAATTAATGATTTCGAAGTACATGGTTAGGGCATATATGAATGATTACAGTGAATCGGATAAACGTTTATGTGCTAAAATATTGGTTGCACAAGACATACAGGAACTAAGTTGGATTGTTGATACAGAGCAATACACTGTAAAGTACCCAGGAACGTATTATGCAATTGTAGATGACAATGAAGTTACTACAGTAACAGGTAACCTTATAAGACTATGCTTAAGCTGGTGGAATGACGTACAAGACCTTGCATTAGTTGTACTAAACCTATCTAAGCATGAGCATAGCCGTATAATTGACTGGTGTGAGCGTACTGTAAAACCACACATAAATAAAATTGTACAGTACGTTAAGGAGACAAATGAAGCAGAGTATGAACGTAAACAATGTTTAAAAGCTGATTACGTTTGTCGTAACTTGTGCTGTAGCAAACTAACTTAGCCGGAGGTATAGAATGACAATGAAAGTTCTTACAGTAGGCACTGGTAGAAGCAATAGTAAAACATTTGATGCCGTTATGCGTATGATACAACATGCTAAAAAAGACTGCAATACCATACTAATTGGTAAAGAGTTTGTTGTTATTAATCGTAAGCTGTATAACGAATTAGTAGAAACACATGATAGCAACCAATGTAGTGACCTACAATTAACGCCTGAACGTGCTGCAGCGCTGAAGCGTAAGATAGATGCATATGCGTTTAATACTGATGCGGCAGTGCGTGTAGTATTCTATCAAAGTGACTTGGACTTATTCAAGAGGCTCATCGACGCAGCTACTGAGAAGGTAGAAGTTAAGATTGTATGTCATGTATGTGAAGGTCGCGGTTTTTATACATCAGATGACTACTATCCACCTAAATATGTTGCTAAGTGTGATGAATGTGGCGGCAGTGGGTACATTACAGAAGATGGTACAGAATGAGAGATATTGTAGATGTTTTGCATGATTTATTTACTATAGGCGTAACAGGCGCTGCTGTACTTGTAATTCTCGGTGGCGGTACGTATTCGCTTATGTATATATTTAAGAAACTACAATCTAACTTCAAGTGTCACCACTGCGGCGCCGAATATTGGCTTGCAGGACGTGCTAACTATTGCCCATGGTGCGGTGGTAATCAAAAAGTTAGTAAAGATGAAGCAATAGGTCTTGAGCGTTATTAAGTATTATAAGTTATAGGAGATGAAGCAATGAATACAACACATAACGAATTGCCTGTAGTAAAAGGCAAGGTTATATCTACAATTGACTCTGATAATGAACTTGACGAACGTGTAGTAGCCCTTGTTGACAGAATACTTAGTGGTCTTGCGTTTAGTTCGGCACTTACTGAGCGTAGACGCATCGCCACTAAGTTAAGTAAAACACATCTTTGTCCATGTGGGTGTGTATCTACAAATAACTGTGTAAGACACTGGTTGGACTGGTTAGAGGAGGACTATAATGTATAATAATAATAAGAAACAGCCGCTAGTTATGCTTGTGACAGCTTTTGCTGTGTACGGTGCTGTAATATACTCCGTAACATACGTGATAGAACATTACTCATGTACAATAAAAAGTACGGTATCGCACTTAATTATAACTGTATAGGAGTTGTTATTATGTGTACATCAGCTATACCAAAGAACATTGGTGAAAATAACTGTATTAAAGCTGACACAAAGACTAAAAGACAGCGTTACAACGGCAACGTGCTACCACCGTTACACACCACTGCGTTCGAAAATCGTCGCAAAAAGTGCTCAGTATGCGGCAAGGAGTTTTACGATATGGCAGGTACGTGGGCGTATAAGTACACGGCAATTAACAACACACTTAAGTATCAGTGTACCTACAAGTGCTATATGATTGCTTTTAGGGTACGTAACGGCAATAAACGTGGATAACGCTTCAAGAGGAGGTGTACTGTAATGTATCCTACATTTGACGTTACGCACATATTGAATGCTGACAGACTTAAAATAAGTGAACTTACAAAGTTTATGCAGTACAGCACCGATACAGTTATGCACGATTTAATTATTGACGTCATAATAAATCTACAAGATTCTAACAGACGTTGTCCGTCAGCTAACTGTAACGAAAATTGTATTGACAGCATCACTGCGCTGCGCGAGTACATTTTGGACTGCGCTAATTAAATAACAGGAGGCTGATAGAATGTGGGGATTCAATGGTTATAATTCTACTGAACCATGTGAGATATGCGGTAAAACAGGCGGTGAGATATGCGGTAAAACAGGCGGTAATAAGTATGAACCGCGGTTCGGTTATACTGTTTGCGAAGAGCATTCGCATATGTCACCTGTTGAAATCACAGTTGAACTTAATACTATCAGACTTAAAGCTGAACACGATAAAGCCTTAAGTCAGGCGCTACGTCGAGCCTGCGCCGCGGAGGCTAAGTGTAATCTATATAAGGATGGGTTAGCTCGCATAGAACATCTTATGCCCACAACGGTGGTTGGCGCTATTATGGTACGTGATACTATACGAATCATTAAAAAGAAACTAAGAAAACTGGAGGAACGCACAGATGAAACAACCGATTAAAGTTAGCTTCAAAAACCAACTAAATAAGAAAATCCAACTTAGTGCTGGGCAAAGTGAACACACTATTGCACCTGACCAAGGGGTTGAAGTGTATATTCAAGAAGGAGATTGCTTGTATATAGACCATATGAACGTAACTGCTATGGCCGCGTCGCTTGAACACATACTAACATCTGAGTACAACGAGGAATTTGACAGACTTCGCAAGAACCGTATGGTAATGAGTTTCTACAAATACGGACCTGTTAAGGAGAACTACAATAAAGTTTCTACTGACGGCGCCGCGTTGGTTGATGCTGTTAAGAGCCTTAAACTTCGTCTTAACGAGTACCTACGCACCGGTAACACTGAGTTTCTTGTAGACGTAGCTAACTTTGCAATGATAGAGTACATGTATCCGCAACACAGCGGCGCGCACTTCAAGGCTACTGACGACGCAGCGAGTCCAGGACTGGTTGGTACCTGTGTTAATGAGCTCAAACAACGCTAGCACGTGAAGAGGTGATTATAACATGCTGTATAAAGCTAATAACACTATGCCACCTTGGTACTTTCTACCTTACAACGTTCCTGACGGTGCTTTGAAAATCAAAGACAAAGTATTCGTATACAAAGGTTACGTGTATAAGTTATACTACAAGGCGTTACCGGACGAAGGCTTTGATCGCTTTTTCGGACAAGGCGACGGTAGAAATGTATACGTAAGAGAAAGTAGGTATTATCGTAAGCACGGTACAATACTGATATACGCAAGGGAACACCTTTTAGACAGAGTGTGCCCATTATGTCAATGCACTGTGAACTACAATGGTAGTGATCTAATGTGTCAAGAATACACATGCGCAGGCTGTAATACTATATTTGAGGAACGCGGTAACGGTATTACAATAATAGGTGTGTATAGTTAAGTTAAGGAGGCGTATGTGATGTATTTTCCATCGTCCAGCTTTGGTTTGTTTGGTGGAGAGATGCAGGTGGAATTCTACAGGCCTACACGTAAACTACACGTAATTCATTCTAATACATGCAGCGAGTGTGTACGCTTCAAGCCTATGGCGCAGACAAAATGTGACAAGCGCCACGGCGTAGCAAGCGACACATTCGCCTGCAAACAATTTAAGCCACGTTCAAAGAACGGCTTTAGATAAAGGAGCTACAATTACATGATTAAGAGAATTATACTGGAAGTTGACATGTCTGAGGACACTTTCAATGACGGTGAAAACCTGTTTACGTATGCAGTGCGTATGGTACAACAAAGTGGTTTTAGCGGATACTGTATTGTAGATTTGAAACCTGTTATTGAAGTTGACCGTATAAGTGACTGTTTCGGTAATAAGTACGGCGTAGTAACAAAGCAAGTGTTGTCTATAGAAATACAAATGCAAGATAAAGGGTAGTATCTACAATATTATATTTGTAACTGTTTACAGCTAGGAGCTGATAAGGAGTGTGTTGCACATTGAAGGAATACCAGAAGGCACTAATCATCGTTAAATCTACAAGTAAAGCAGATGCCAAAGCTAATAGTCTGCTTAAAATATCTGTCATTACCGAAGACAAGGAATTTAAGGTTCGATTAGATCAACTTATCAAAGCATACAGTTATTATATATCTCCTAGGTACAGCAGGTCGGTGCCTCCGGGGTCAGATATACCTACAAACAACTCTACATGGTTGGCGTATCTGAAACCTTATAAAGAAGAGCTGATACGCTATGCTGAGGAAATGCTAACAAACAAAGTGCCGCAGTGGCAAATATTGGCTAAGCGTAATGGTTGGAGTAAAACTACAAAGTAAGATTAAGACCCAGGTCAATTAGCCTGGGTCTTGCTATGCCTTACTGCGTTTTACTACCTATCTATAAAATTCAGCAAAACACGCTTAGTTTTAACTTTATGTTTTTCATAGGCTGGATCTACAAGCAAGTTTGCATACTTCGTTACGAGTACATAACCACGTTCTTTAAGCTTTCTATAATGGTTAGTGACATCGTTAATCGACTGTTTAGTTGCTTCGTCTAATTCTGTACCATGGTCTAAAGCACTGCGTTGCTTTTTGTACAGCCTTGAAGCTAGGTTCTCTACTGCTTTACACTCTATACAAATTGTATGGTAACCTACAATAGTGTTGTACTTCCCATCGCCGCGAGGAACGTTACGACGAAACCGTTTTACACTTAATGTTCTATGACATTGTTTGCATTCCTTTACCTCAGTGCCATCCTTTATAAACACACCTTTTGGCAACGTACTAAACATCATATTCTTCACTCCAAATCTAATCCAGTCTAATCTAATCTAATCTAATCCAGTCTAATCTAATCTAATCTAATCTAATCTAATCTATACTAATCCATACTATATTGCTGGATCAATCTACACAATTAATGCGTCTTCCAATACTCATCCCCATAATTATCGATCCTAATTAGAACACTATTGTAGATGCTCTCATATACTGGGTTTAATATACGAGGATCTCTTTGGTTACTCTGCATTTTATCACGCAGCTCATAGAGTATTTCGTCGTACACCTCAGGGTTATCTGTAAGATCCATTACCATAAGTTTATTAAACTCATCCATTAGTGTGTCTTGACCTACAAATGATTGTCCAGTTACTGCAGCACCGTCGGCAGCTACTGTGTAATCTACAAATGTTAGATTAACACTAAAAGGTTTCTTAGCATTGTTAGCATTATCTACACTACTATCAGCACATTGCGTAGGATCTACAATTCTTCTTGCATTAGCTGTTACTGGTGGTAAACCTATACGTGTAAGCTTCTTATAATGGTTAGACACGTCTTCTATCTGTTTATTCAGCTCATCAGTCACCTCGCCACTGCGTAGCCTCTTTAACAGTCTCATTGCTAATCTTTCGACTGCTTCACACTCGGTACAAATAGTATACGTGCCTTGTGAGGTACCGCTATAAGTCTTCGCCCCCTTGCCGCCTCTATACGGGTACTTTCTGAATGAAACTATGTTAAGTTTGCGGCCGCACTGCTTACACTTCTTCACCGCCACGCCGTTAATTAAAGACGTATTAGATGATTTTTGCATACAAACAATCCTTTCTGTGCTTTATTTTTAAAATATACTGTATATTATGTATATTATACGTTACATAGACTCAAATTATAACAAATGCAGTAAAATAGCGTTAATTATAAGTCAATTTTATCGAATTAATCGATTTAGTCGAATTCGTGGTGAAAAAATTATTTAGACTTTAAAAAGTATTATAAATTATAACATAAAAAATTTTTGAATCAAAATTAAATATAACGCAATCGATTTAATCGATTAATTTAACCTACAATCGACTTATAATTATTAATTCGATTAAATTTAACGCATTCTACAAAATTGATAGAAATTACAGAAACTACAGAAGACAACAGATTCTAAACAGAAAACAAAAATAATTTATAAATATAAAATAATAATAATAATAATAATAATAATAATAATAATAATAATAATAATAATATATAATAAATAAATAAATGAATAAATGAGTACTCTTCCTTTGGACGTGTACCCTTCCAGAATGAATTGTAGCTATATATGCATGTTATGAAGAACTTTTCAAGGTGATTTTTTAACCAGGCTCCAAGCCCGACGCGGCGCCGTTTTGCTGAGATAAAAGGTACTTGTAGCGCCTAAATACAGTACTTTTAAAGGCTGTCGGGCCATATACCAGGCTTTTAAAGCGTACGTCCAACTGCAATGATAGTAGCTACCGGGCCGATAAATTATGGCCGTGACGCAGCGTCGCTTGGGTATACGACGCCAAAACAGGCTGATCGCAGCGTATGCAGGTGATGTACCGCGACGCTGAGCTGCGTGTGCAGCCGTATTATAGCGCCACAGAGCAGAGGCCAAGTGCTATGGCGCCGCGCAGTCCGACTGTGGCTGTGCAGTTTTGGTCAATTGGAAACGTAGCTATACGACTTAAGCAACCGCGGCACCGCGCAGTCCGACTGTGGCTGTAGAAATCGTAGCACATAGCCGCGGTTGCTTACGCTGAATAAAGATCTACAATCTTGTAGGTCATAGCCCGGTGACGCTGAATCTAAACTTCGCGGCAAACCGCGAAGTCGCGGTGAAGCACAAAATAAAAACCGCAGGCGTTAACCAGCGGTTAGTTGAACTACAATTTACATACTATCGCGTTCTGTTGCTGTCTCCAGTCTTTGAACTGTTGTGTAAGTGACTCAGCAAGACATCTGTCACACGGCGCACCGTCGTCACACGGTCTGTTTCCAGTCATTAGGTTTTCATCACAGAAGAATTCGTCTAGAAATCTTCTCCATTCGCTGTACAGTACTTCATTGAGGCTACTCATGCTGCTTGCTCCTTTCGTACGCAAGCTCTGTGGCGCACTCTTCACAGTGATTCGCGGCATCGCGTGGTAAATCGCAACCGCATCGTTTACACTGCTTAACTTCATCGCCACTTTCCTGCGCAAGTTTTAATGTACACTTATCACAGTACTCTAAACCATCAAGCGGTATGTCGCAACCGCATCGTTTACACCGTGTAACTTCATCGCCACTTGCATCAACGCAAATATTAACTTTAGCAGCAACTACAAACTCACGGTCGCCGATGTAACTTGCGTCAAACAGCGTGTATCCTTCTGCCACTTTACAACCATTGGCTTTGTCAACTGCAATCTTGTGTATGGCATCACCACTTATTGTCAGCGCTAAGTCTTCACTCCAGTTTTTCCTTAAACTGAACAGTGCGTCAAACTCAAAAGACTTCTTCAGCAGCTGTTCGTACCTCTCGACAGGTATAGTAACGAAGCCATTCTTGTAGTTATCATGCATTGTAATATCCTCCTCGTATTTTTGATGTTGTGTATCGCCTGCGACAATTTTAGCACAGGCGACACTGCCAAATTAAGTGCGGTTCGCGTATATATGTGCCGTATATACGTCACGTATTAATCCGCCATAATAATCTCCTTGATTTGTTCAAGCAACTGCTTGCTGTCTTGTGACTTAAGTCCTTCAATGTTGATACCAAGGAATAAGTCAGCGATTAACTCTCGCGTAGCGTCTACTTCAACTTCTACAATTGTAGTTGCTGCACCAACCCTTATTGCCTTAAGTTGCGCTTCAGCTTTAAGAAGTGATACCCAACGTTCATCAGTTTCACTGAAGTCAGCTTTTCCCTTCATTATAGACTTCTTGCTCTGAACGTTCCGCAATTCTTTACGCAAGCGGTCTTGATCATCCTGTAGTTCCTGCAGCAATTCTTCGCTGAACTCAATCGTACCTGTTGCGCGGTTAGCTCCTGAGGCAAGTTTTGATTTGCCAAGCGCTAATCGAACTAAGTTCTCAGCAACGGCTCCAACCATCATATTCGCGTAGTTGTCCATAGTCATAACTTTCGATTTGCTGCGGCTACGTTTCGACTGCTGCGACTTGAGCATTCCTTCAAGCGTCGCTTCGTCAAGCGCTTTAAGAAACGATACGTCCTCAGTAGCTATTGGGTACATCAGTCCAACGAGTTCGTCCATTGCGTTGTGATCAGTTTTAGACTTCGCAATCAAATCTTTGTGGTCAGCAAAGTTAGCGTCCAACGACTTCAGTACTACGTTGGTAATCTCTGTCGACAGGTTTGTAAGCTGTGCAGTGCCCGCCAGTCCGCGAGAGTTAGTTACTTGCTGCGCGACGTTGTTGCTTTCGAACAATTGATTAATATCCATAAGTTTCTCCTTTGTACCGCCATCCATGCGGTTGCTACTTTGTGCCGTAGCCAGCAATTTATGTAGGCTTATTTCACCATCTCTAATTATATTATAACGCATCCTGTAGTGTATGTATTCAGTTTTCAGAGAAACGATGCAGTGCTGCAATAATTTTTCGCTGCTGTGAAGCACTACACAGTTTGGCCTGGCTGAGGCTGCAGCGGTGGTATGAGGCATTGGCAGACTGAAGCGGCGCGGTGACGCTCGCCACCTGCCTGCTGCTAGGCTTTTAACGGACTCAGCACACAAATACCGCGCTGTATTTTTATAGCCGCAGCGTTGCATTATCAATACGAGACTGCGTAGCTGCGACACAGTGCAACCTGACTGCGGCTGTGCAGTTGCAGCATAGCACAGATCGACTGTGGCTGTGCAGTTGCAGCGCCACTCGAACTGACTGTGGCTGCGCGAATCACCTGGCCGCGGTTGCTTGCGCTGAATGAAGTTCCAAAGTCTTGTAGATCTCAGCCCGGTGGTGCTGGTTCTGATCTTTGCGGCCTTAAAAATTTTTCTTAAAAACTTAACACAGCCGCGTTGAAGTATGGTATAATATAAACAGTGGGGAAAGTTTAACTAAGGCGGTGCGTGTATTGAAAGCTCTTATACACCGTGTAAACAGTGAGGTTAGAGAAATAAGCGGCGACAGTGCTTCTATTGAAATGCGTGGCAACGAAATGTGGTTAGTAGTTCACAGGTCTAATATGTACAAAAGTTGGACCACAGCTAGTGTACAGTTGAATGAGCCGTGTGAAGCAGGCTGGGAACTACAACGTGTTGAGTTTGTTAGTGATAGTTTGCGTAATTAATCAACAGGAGGTAACTACAAGTATGTCAAATACAACTATACGCGTAGTACTAATTATTACATCGCTGTTAGCCATGTGGGGATTGATAAGTTACTTTCATGGAGGTGCGTGATGTTTAAAGATTGGGTACATCATACGATTGCAACTAGCTTAATTGCAGTTATTGGAGTAGCCGTTAGTTATGTATCTCCGATACAAATTAACGGCACAGCGGCCATGTTTGTTGCGTTATACGCGTTGAGTGTTGCTATCAGCAACTCAACTACTAAGGTTTGATTGTGGCGTTGTGCTACACTAAAATAAATTAGGAGGCTGAAAGTTATGTATAACATTACTAAATGCGAGGAAGTATTCTTCACTGGTTTAACTGAGCAGCAACAACGTATTTACGCATTGTCTGATACTCAATTGCGTAAGTTACATGCGATTGATGACTACTGCGTTAATGAATTCATCAATGCAGCGTTACTGCTTAATGCTTTGCATGCTGCGCATGAAACTTACAACATAATGACTGAAAAGTACTGTTTGCGGACTGAGAATGAAGATGTAGATAACTTGCTTGGTGAAGCGTTCAATTGTTCAATTACAATTGGAACGCAATCAGCTGTTATACCGTTATGTTACATGGACAGTTGCGATGCACTATACGTTTACTTAGCACATGTAAAAATGAATGGCTTTAACATTATGGTTGATAGTGTAAAGATCGATGATCTTATTGGTTGTTTGTAGCAACGTAAAATGCTTGCATTAGCAAGCATTTTATTTTAGCGTTCAATGCAGTGACACATCGCGCCTTGTACAGTATACTGCTTTTATGCGGCGCAATTGCTTCATATGTCAACAATAACTACAAATTGGTGTAGTTACTGCATTATTCAAGCTGACTGTGGCTGTGATGTGGTTATAATATTGTTCAAGCTGACTGTGGCTGTATAAATATTGCGGCTATAACATTTATTTTCAAAAACTGACATAAACTGCGCTAAAATGTAGTATAATATAATTAAGCTGCAAAAGGCTAAAATATATTGCAGCTAAAGCTGCAGAAAGAAGGTTATAGCATGAACAAAACTTTAGAGCAAGTAGAAACTATCGACGTCGATACAAACGTATTATTGTTAGAAGCCGCAAGCAATATTACAGCGTTAATTAATAACGCATGCGACTATCATCATACGTATGACATACGCGACGACAAGCTTACTATAACTATTAACGGTCAACAGCTTGAACTGCCACTGTATTCAGCCGACGTGCTTAATATGCTGGCTGCGTTCATCGACGAAGTAAAAGACTTTGCAACGTCAGAACTAAACTATGGTAAATAACTACCGCATAGCGGCCATTGGCCGCTATTTATTTTTGCTTTTATGCGGCGCCGGATAGCACTACAGCTTTTATGCAGCACAGCGCTACCGGGCCGAAGCAGTGCTTTTATGCAGCACAACACAGATTGGCTGTGGCTGTAATTATTCAGAAGATTCAGAATACTCAGAATATTCAGAAGATTCAGAAGATTCAGAATATTCAGAAGATTCAGAAGATTCAGAATATTCAGACTATTTGCAGCTAGCGTTTTGCACCAGCTGACTGTGGCTGTAATCATTCAGAAGATTCAGAAGACTCATAATATTCAGAAGATTCAGAAGATTCAGAAGATTCAGAAGATTCAGAAGATTCAGAAGATTCAGAAGATTCAGAAGATTCAGAAGATTCAGAAGATTCAGAAGATTCAGAAGATTCAGAATATTCAGACTATTTGCAGCTAGCATTTTGCACCAGCTGACTGTGACTGCAATAATTAAGAATATTATGAATATTCTGAATATTTAAAATAAAATAAGACTTGACATAATGTCAAGTCTTATTTATATTTTATAATAATTTTTGCAACAGAGCTAAAATTCTGTTTTTATCGACTTCGACGTTTTCTTCTAAAACGTCTATTATCGTCTGAATTTCAGTTTTTCGAACGTTTAAATCGTCGACTGGAGCTACGGTTAATTTATGTTCAAGCAGCATCTGTTCGATTTCGCAAGCTTTTCGATATTCGTCGTTATTTCCGGCTTCGTCATTTAGCCATTTCGTCAGCGTTTTTTTGCTCTGAATCGATCTAATGGCTTTAACAGTTTCGTCGTAATCTAATTTTTTAATATCGGCTAAAGTATACATCGTAACCGGTTTTTCTTTTGGCTCGAGCAAGTTTTTAGCTTCTTTTAAAATCTGTTCTTGCTGCAAAACTTCCGTCATTTCGTCTTGATATGACTTTTTGCCCTTTTGCTTTTTAAGTCTGCATTTTACAGACTGAATTCTTTTAATTTCTTTTTGCAACAATTCGACATCATTGCAGAATTTTACGCAGACTTCTTGAACTTTTTCGAGATTGATCATTTTAAAATTCCTCCGATTTTTAATAGATTTTTGTACATTATTCAGTTATCAAAGACCGTATAAATTAATGGCAAATAATAGTAGTTTAAATAAAGTTTGAGCTATTTGACGCAGTTAATTTATAATTTATTTATTTATTAAATATATTATATAACGTTTTGATTAAAAAGTAAATAGCTTTTTGAATAGCCGCAATATTAAAATTATTCTGAATAGTCTGAATATTCTTAATAGCTTAAATATTCTGAGTATTCTGAGTATTCTGAGTATTCTGAGTATTCTGAGTATTCTGAGTATTCTGAGTATTCTGAGTATTCTGAGTATTCTGAATATTCAGAATATTCTTACAGGTCCAAAAATTGTCCGAATATTCTGAATATTCTGGCTACGCCTGGCGCGGTGTCGCAGAAGTAAAGCAACATTGAGATAAGCACAAGCAGCGTCCAAGCATCATGGCGTCCAAGCATCATGGCGTCCAAGCATCATGGCGTCCAGATAAATCCAAATATTGTAGATCCTAAATAAGGCAATATTGTAGTTACGTATATACAAAAATAAAGCCAATATTTACACGTAGCACCTATTATTTACGTGTTAATAGTCCGTAAAATACTTTAAAAGGCATTTATAAGGGCTATTATTATACTTACGCGCGGCAAGTACGTGAAAACCTTTTTATATCTACAATAGTAGTCTATAGCTCTACTATAGCGCTGTATAACGTATAATAGTACTAAGGTGGTGAAAAATTTATGAGTGATGCAGATACAGGTATAAGCAAGACTGAAGGCGATAAAAATGACCTAAGCATTACTACAACACTTATAGCTAAGCCGATTACAGAGTCCTTTGCAGGGTCTTTTACTAGCATTGTAGAGCGCAGTGACGATGTAAAGATTGAAGTCGAAATTGACTGTCCGAGGTGTGGACAGCGTGGTATAGCAGATCATAGAAACAAACACATCTGTGTAAGTTGTGCTAAGACAGAAAATTCACTATACTCACACCGAAGGATGCACCGAGACTGGGTTGCTATCGCCGCGGAATCGGGAATTGAATTGTGGGTACAGCAACCTGAAGAAACCCAGTGGGAATACACAGTCTGGGTTGCATACAGAGATTCTTACCCAGGTAAGAAGCCCTCGTACAAGAGCGTAGCTGAGCAGTTGAGTACCACAGTTAATGCAGTGATGAAAATAGCACAGAGATGGTCCTTCCAGATGCGTATGCAAGCTTGGATGAGACATTGTGATGACATTACACTGCTACAGCGCCGCACTGAGATATTAGGTATGAATCAGGCCCACATCAACATGGCGTCCAGAATCAGAGAGAAGCTTGTAGATGCCATTGAGCTGATTAAACCGGCAGCGTTGGAGCCGAAGGACATTACGTCGCTGTTCAAACTCAGCGCGGAGCTGGAACGTAAAGCCAGAGTCGATACTATAGCACAGGATGAGATGGTGCGAGCTCTCACTACTGATAATGATAACCCTGCACTTAAAAAAACACAGACACCACAATCAGACATGAAAGAGGTACTGCAAATATTGATGCAGACCGGGGCGCTGGGGCAAATTACACACGTCGGTATGAAGGAAACAAAGGAAATAAAGACAACAACAGAGACAAAAGAGATAGAACTTGTAGATAATAATGGCAGAACTACCTCTATACAGCTTAATAGGGAGGCTACCTAATGGCTACCGGGCGTAAAAATAGGACACGTAACGTTGCAAAGATGCACGGAGGCTTCCAGTCAGTTACAGTCGTTGAAGACGGAATCGTGTATCGCACGTGCGCGTTCTGTGGTGAGAAGAAGATTATTTCCGATTTTCCTAAGAATGGAACCAATATTGTAGGTGAACCAGAGTACAGAACAGACTGTAAAGTGTGCTACAACGTGCGTCGTAAGGCGAATAACAGTCGGTCACGGAAGCACCATAGCGATTTCATAGGTGGGATGAAGCGCCGCGGCGAGGATGATGCAGACTTTACGCACCAAGAGTGGAAAGAGTGTTTGATCTTCTTCGGTGGGGAGTGTGCGTACTGTGGAGGAACGCCGCGGCGAGGTCAGCGATTGACTCGTGATCACCTTGAGTCTGTTGCGAGCGGTGGTTTGACCACGCAGTCGAATATAGTACCGGCTTGTAGTTCATGTAACAGCTCGAAGGGAGCAGATGACTTCAAGGACTGGTTTATGGGTCAGTCGTTCTTCAGTCAGGAGCGACTGAACATGATCTTTAAGTGGAGAACCGTTATAAGGCAGGTAGATTAAGTATGTTAGATATACAGACTCTTGGTGATAGTGACGTATCAGCGCTGCAACGCGCTCTGACACCACGATTGACAAGGTATATACCCTTCGACCCGACGCCGAAGCAACGTGCCTTTCTGTTGATGAACGCCATACGTGAAATTCTGTATGGCGGCGCAGCAGGAGGAGGTAAATCGGTATCACAACTTATGGCTGCATTACAATTTGTAGATATACCAGGTTACTCTGCTATTCTGTTTCGTAAAACGTACGCTGACTTGGCCTTGCCAGGTGCCTTGATTGATATATCTAAACAATGGTTAATGCCATTCGTAGAGGCAAGGGAAGTTAAATGGTCTGAAAAAGAAAAACAATATGTTTTTCCTTCTAACGCAACACTAAACTTCGGATACCTTGAGTCTGCTAATGATTGTTATAGGTACCAAGGCGCTGAGTTCCAGTATATAGGTATGGACGAAGTAACACATATCGACCCAGCTAACTACAGGTATTTATTCTCCAGGCTACGTAAACCTAAGGCATTGAATGTACCGCTTAGGTTTAGGGCCACCGCAAATCCTGGCGGTCAGTTCGGTGAGTACTACTACCAAAGATTCTTTGTAGATGGTAAGGATAGGGGTCGTGTATTTATCGGAGCGGGTATCGATGATAATCCGCACTTAGATGCTGAGGCCTATAAAGAGTCTCTTGATGAGTTAGACCCAGTTACACGTGAACAACTGTTGAATGGTAATTGGCAAATCAAAGCTGCCGGTGACTTATTTAATAGACATTGGTACACAATTATACCACCTACTGATATTCCGCATAACGCGAGACGCGTTAGGTTCTGGGACATGGCATCAACCGATCCTTCTAAACGTAAAGGTCGCGACAAGCGAGCACCGGACTGGACTGTAGGTTTTAAACTTGCGTACCATCAGGGTTTGTATTGGATTGAAGATATTGAGCGTGTGCAGAAGATGCCACACGATGTTGAAGAGATAATTAAAATGACTGCCCAGCTAGATGGTTATAGTTGTATGATACGCATGGAGAAAGAACCAGGCAGTTCAGGTGACATCACTATAGACCATTATGCCCGTAATGTAGTACCTGGGTACGATTTTGTAGGTGTAGCGTCGACAGGTTCAAAAGTTGAGCGTTCTAGAACTGCATCAGCCGCATCACAATCAGGTAGAGTATTTATTTCACAAAGGTGTAGAAATATACTACAGTTCTTTGATGAGGCTGATACATTTCCGTATGGTATAAAGGATGATACAGTAGACGCATTTTCAGGTGCTTTCAATACATTTAGGAATGTAGCACTGCTAAGGCCTCCATCAGGCGTAAAGAAAGCAGGGGGTAGTCATTGGTCTAAACTTAATAGATAGGAGGTTATGAAGTGCCTAGGAACTACAATCTTAAACAACTTGGTACAACAGGTCTTAAGAGGTACGGACCGTATGTATATGAAGAGTTCCTACCTGAGTTACGTTGGCCAAGAGCCGGAAAGATATATCAAGAAATGGCAGATAATGATGCAGTAATAGGATCGGTGTTGTACCTTGCAGAGATGCTTATAAGAGGAGTAAGTTGGTCTGTTAAGCCAGCTGGCACAAGCAGCGCTGACTTAGCTGCCGCCGAGTTTCTTAAGAGTTGTATGGATGATATGGATATGTCGTGGGCTAACGTAATTTCAGAGATATTGTCAATGTTTACGTACGGCTTTAGTTTTCATGAGATTGTGTACAAAGTAAGAAGAGGTCCGTATGAGTCTAACAGCAAGTACCGTAGCAAGTATACAGACGGTAAAATTGCGTGGCGTAGATTGCCTATTCGTGCGCAAGTATCGTTACATGAATGGACGTTCGATGAAGAAGGCGATGTTACTGAATTTGTTCAATTAGCTGAACCTGACTATAAAATTGTCCATATACCAATGTCTAGAGGGTTACTGTTTAGAACAAAAATAAATAAAGATAACCCTGAAGGCAGATCATTGCTAAGGAATGCGTATAGGTCTTGGTTCTTCAAAAAGCATTTTGAAGAAATAGAGGGTATAGGCATTGAACGAGACCTTGCCGGTTTTCCAGTATTAACAGCGCCACAGAACTTAGATCTGTGGAATCCAGACGATCCTGAAATGGTTGTACTTAAGCAAAGAGCTGAAGATATTGTATCTTCAGTAAGACGTGATAGCGAAGAAGGTTTGTTATTACCGTTTGGTTGGGAACTTAAGTTACTTACATCAGGTTCTTCACGGCAAATTGACATAGGATCTACAATTGATAGGTACGATAATAGAATAGCAATAACTATGCTGTCTGATATCATATTGATTGGTGGCAATCAGTCAGGTTCTTTTGCATTAACTGACGCAAAGCAGTCAATGCTAGCCGCTGCATTACAGTCACAACTATCTAACATAGCTGATGTATTTAATGCAAAAGCAGTACCTGACTTATTTAGATTTAACAATTTCAGTGATACTACAGAGTATCCGATTATTATTCCTGGACAAATACAGACACCTACATTTAAGGAACTTGCGCTTATGTTAAGAGCAATGGGTCTAAACATAGCCGGTGACATAGAACTACAAAACTTCCTTAGGCATGTTCTTAGTTTACCTGGACTTGATGTTGATACTTTCAGTAAAACATACTTACCGCAACTTAAAAAGAATGATAGTACGGTGCCTGGTAAAGGTGCTGATGCAGGTAAAGGAAGTAAGGAGGACGATACTGCAGAAAATGATTTTGAGCAGAACGATATGAATCACACTGGGGGCGGTAATTAAGATGGCTGTTGTAGTTACTTCTAGAAGCTTTAGTGACAACAAGACATCGTCAGTGTACCTTGAAAACGGTGATAGTGTGTATATTGATGAGTACAACAATACAAGAGTTGAACACTACACTAACGTTGATGATGCAGATCTTAATGTTGCAATTGACTTTGCAATAACAAAGTCAAACGAAGAAAAGGGTCTTATAAGCGGTTGGGCCAGCGTCGCTATTAATGCGGATGGTTCTTTACCGCTAGATTGGGAAGATGACGTTATAAGTCCAGATGTACTAGAAAAAGCCGCAATAGACTTTATGATTGATTATCGTGACAGCGGCGAAGTGCATAAAGGTACTAGTAAAGGTGTTGTTGTTGAATCAATTGTGTTTACAAAAGATAAACAGCAAGCTATCGGTATACCAGAAGGTACTGTACCTGAGGGATGGTTTATAACTGTTAAAACTTCTGACAGTGATATACTTGCTAAAGTTAAGAGCGGTGAATACAAAATGTTTTCAATACAAGGTGCCGCCAAACGTGTTAAAATTTAAAGTTTAGTTATAATTTTTGGCTGTATAACGTATAATAATATAAGAGAGGTTGAGTAGTATGCCTAATATCATTGTTGGCCTGGTGGTCGACAGAGTTGATTTTGTTGATGAAGGAGCCAACTCTGCCGCTTTCATAAAAATGTATAAAAGAAGGGAGAAAGACGATATGGACCTTGAAGAGGTTTTAGCTAAGCTTAAGCCTGAACACGCTGAAGTTGTAAAAGCAGAAATTGCAAAGCAAACAGCCAATGTAGATACATTAACTGTTGCGTTAAACACTGCTAATGACACTATCAGTACAGTAAATAAGGAACTTACTGCTGCTAAAGATACCATTGTGCATGTGCAAGACGAGTTAAAAGTTGCAAAAGCTAAGCAAAAATGTGAATGTGCTGGTGAAGCAGATGGTGAAGGTATTTGTAAAGCGTGTGGGCTTAAGAAAGAAAAAAGCAGTGCATCATTTGATGAAACTGAAGTAATGAAAGGAATGCCTGAGCAGGCGCGTGAGTTATTCATTAAAATGCGCGATCAGAAAAATGCTGCTGAGGAATCTTTACGTAAGGAAAAACTCGAGAAGCAACACAGTGATGCCGTAGCTAAAGCATCCGCATTAAAGGCACTGCCTGTAGATAACGCAAAGCTGATTGAGATTTGTAAAAAGGGCGATCAAGACGTTATCGACGTTCTTACTACTGTAAGTGCGGCTATTGATGGTGTTGTACTTAAAGAAGTAGGCGGCACGCACAGCACTGGTGGCACCGATGCCTGGTCTAAAATCGAAGCTAAGGCTGCAGAAGTTGCTAAGCGTGATAATATTACTAAACAAAAAGCAGTTAGTGTTGTTATTAAGGAATGTCCGGAGTTGTATAAAGAGTACCTGAATAGAGGATAAGTACAGTGAGTGCTATACTGACTGTAAATAAGTGGAGGTGTAAAACTAATGACAGTGTTTGAAATACCTAATCTTCGCTTTAGTGGTGTAGCTGCCGCTACTGTTAGGAGGTATAGGTTCGTTAAAGTTGATGCAAATGGCCTGATCGTGCAAGCTGGTTTAGGTGAAGCATCTATAGGTGCCACAAGAAATGAAGCCGCTATTGATCAAGCGGTTGAAATTAACGATGGTATTGCCATTGTTGAAGCAAGTGCAGCAATTGCAGCTGGTGCACAGGTTCAAGCTGCTGCCGATGGTAAAGCTGTTACAGCTACTACTGGTGGTGTAGTGTTAGGTATCGTTCTTGTAGGGGCGGCTGCAGCTGGTCAATTTTGTACTGTTAAAATGCCTACAGGTGTTAAAGGTGCCGCCGGTGACGTAATTGTTCCATTGTTCTATCAAGGAACAGACTTAGCAGCGGGTGCTGACCTCACTGCAGTAGCTTTTGGGTCGTGTCCAGTAGGTTATACTGCCACGGTTGTTTCTGCCCAAGTAATTTCGCAGGGTACCGCAGCAGGTATTGATGATGCTAATACTTCTGCTTTTGTCATAAAGAAAGGCACTGACACAGTTGCATCAGTGACGTTTAATACTGCCGTAGCATTCCCCGCAGCTGCTGCTGCACAAGCTTTAACTTTAAGCGCTACGCCTGCAAATCTTGCATTAGTTGCCGGTGACAGCCTTACAATTGCTGTAACAAATGGCGCTACCGCTAATTTACCGCTATACCTTGTTCAAGTAATGTTGAAGCTTGAACCCGCTGCATAATTTTAGAGAGGAGGGCTAAAACTAATGCCTAAAATGCAAGATGCTCATGTAGATAGAGCGCTTACAAACGTATCAGTAGCTTATTTACAGGATGCAAGTGCTTTCATAGCTGATAAAGTATTTCCTGTTATACCTGTAAAACGCCAATCTGATATGTACTATATCTACAATAAAGGTGACTTCATGCGTGACGAAGCTGCTGTACGAGCAGCCAGTACAGAGTCCGCCGGTGGCGATTACGGTGTTGAGGCATCAACTCCGTACTACTGCAAAAAGCACGCATTCCATAAAGATATTTCTCCTGAGGACCGCACTAACTACGATGAGCCTTTAGATGCTGATCAAGACGCAACTGACTTTGTAACACAGAAAATGCTTATTCGTCGTGAGATGGAATGGGCAACAAAGTACTTTGGTACAGGTATCTGGGGAACTGAATGGGCCGGTACCGCGTCTAATCCAGGCGCTAACCAGTTGTTACACTGGAGTGATGATGCTTCAAATCCTATTAAAGATGTTACAGATGCAGGCGTTACAATGGCAGGTGAAACCGGTTTCAAGCCTAATGTATTTGTATTGTCACCTGTAGTTTTCAATGCACTGAAAAACCATCCCGATATTCTTGACAGAATAAAGTACACACAAAAAGGTATCGTAACCGCTGATTTGCTCGCAACACTGTTTGAAGTAGAAAGAGTTGTTGTAGCATGGTCAGTTGTAAACTCTGCCGCTAAAGGCGCTACAGACAGCATCGGCTTTATTATGGGTAAACATGCATTACTATGTTACGCTAACCAGAAACCTGGTCTTCGTAAGCCTTCCGCAGGCTATATCTTTGCATGGACTGGTCTAGAAGGCGCTGGCGCTTATGGTAACAGAATTGTACGTTTGCCGATGGACTTGCTCGGCCTCGGTACAGAGCGTATCGAAGGTGAGATTGCTTTCGATGCTAAACAAATATGTGCTGACCTTGGTACATTCTTTAAGGATATTGTTGCGTAATGTCTTACTTTATTGTCAGACGTACATTTAAATGTAAGTCTGGTATTAAGCATGCCGGTTCTATTATAGAACCGGCAGACATTAGGGATTTTAAGTACCGGTTACGTGATAAGTATATTGTTGAGATTAACGAGCAAAACTTTGATAGTATGCATTATCTATTTAGTATACGGTACGGTATTGATATTGTTAATCCAGAACATATTGTGGATATACCGAAAGTTGTTGAGCCGGTTGTTGAGCCTGGTGTTGAGCCGGTTAAGGTTATAAAAGCAATAGTCATTCCATAGGTGGTGAGGAAATGACTTGGACATACTCAGGCGATCCTTCTAGTAGCCAATTGGATGAGTTAAGATTTGTCGTTGGTGATACAAGGTCGGACGAACCTATTATGCAAAACGAGGAAATACAGTACTTAATTAACACTTACGCCAGTAGTAACAATCAGTTAATGTATCAGCTATTTACACGAGCTGCCACTCTGTTCGCTAGGGATATAAAGCGGAGTCTAGGCCCTCAGTATGAAGACCCTACAGAGCGTTTAAAGTTTTTTAAAGAACAGGCCAAAAAGTATGAACTAAAACTTACTGCTTCAGGTTTATCTGTACCGTTATACGCGCATGAAAAAGTGTTTAGTATAGGTATGCAAAATAATCCGCCAAACACTGGAGATTGATTGTATGTACAATAGCTTGAAAAAATGGATAAATGTAGATTTACAGATTAAACCTTTTTTAGAAGTAGATGGCGCCGGTGTTGCTGTTTACGGTGAGTCTGTTTATACTAAGTGTTATCCTGAAGAAAAAATAGTAACAATAACAGACAAAAACGGCGTTGAAGTTGTTTCCAATACTCAATTGTACCTGTCAGGAACAACTGAAATAAATGAGTTGGACAAAGTTGTGCTTAATGGTAAAGACACACAAATAAAGAGTATAAGTTTATTTTACCGTAATGGTTTAGTTGATTTGAAAGTTATCTACTTGTAGGTGAGGTGCGTACAGTGCAAGTTAAGTCTGGAATGAACATAAGTACACAAGGTATAAAAGATATAGCGGCTAATCTAGACATAGCAGAAGACCTTATACATAACGCGTTGCGTAAAGCGTTGTACGCTGAGGGTCGCTTACTTATAGATGAAGCTGGTCAAGAGGTACCTAAAGATACTCGTGCGCTATACAATAGCCGGTTTGTAGCACCTCCTAATACGGGTAAAGAAGGTATAAAACTTACGTGTGGCTTCGGTACGGCATCTACAATAAATGCAAAAACTAAAGAGCCCACTTCTAACTATGCGCTAATAGTGCATGAAAGGTTAGATGTTGTACACCCAAATGGTAAAGCTAAATTTTTGGAGGACCCTGCTAATAGGTTAAAGTCTAAATTAGAGGCTAATCTAGCAGCACGTGTTGCCAATAGTATAGGTAGGTAACTACATGGCAGATTTATTGCTTGATTTAACTGCGTTGTTAGTAACTGAAGGAGTAGTCACAGGTGATGGCATAGATTGTTTCAGAGATTTTACTCCTAACGAGCCAAACGACATTGTAGTTTTAAATGAGTACGCAGGCGTACCAAGTGAAACTTGCTCTGCCGCAGTTAGATCAATTCAAGTTATTTCTCGTGGTGTAAATGCAAGTACAGCCAAACAACGCATTTGGGATATATATAAGCTACTTAATACTCCTGAAAATAGACTTATGACGTTAGGCGACAGATGGTTAATTGTATTACCTAGACAAACACCATTTCGCATAGATGTAGATAAGAATAATCGTATCATATGGGGTTTCAACGTAGCTATAACTACAGTTAGTGATTGAAAGGGGGTCCATAAATGGACGGTGTTGTTATAGGATTAAAAGAGTTGCATTACGCACTTCTTACTACAGATACAGAGGCTACTATTTTGTATGCTACACCTGTTAAAATTGCAGGAGCTATTCAGGCTAATATAAATCCAAATGCTGCTAATGAAACGTTATTTGCTGATGACGGTCCTATGGAAACTGCCTCATCTTTAGGGCAGATTGAGTTGGAACTAATTGCAGCAGACATACCGTTAGATATACAAGCAGCGTTGCTTGGTCATACAATATCTGCTAAAGGTGTACTACGGCGTTCTGCTGGTGACATACCGCCGTGGGTTGCTATCGGTTTTCAAACGCTTAAAAGTAACGGCAAGTACCGTTTTGTATGGTTGCTTAAAGGTAAGTTTACACAACCAGAACGTAAGCATGAAACGCGTGGCGATAAGGTTAATTTCCAGACACCAACCATCAAAGGTAATTTCGTGAAACGTGACCATGATGATGATTGGATACTTGAAACAGACGAAGATACTACTGGCTACACTGAGTCTATAGGTACTGGGTGGTTTACACAAGTTGACCCAATAGAAACAACATAGGATACTAATTATAAGGAGTGGTAAGCGTGAGCCACGCTGCGGACGTAAAGGAAAGTTGCTTTCCTGTTTTGTTAGATAAAGAGCGTACTCTAAAGTACGACTTAAATTCTTTTATTGAGCTTGAAGAATTGTATGGTTCAATTGAAGGAGCTCTTAAAGAAATGGAAAAGGGCACCGGTCAAATGAAAGCTGTAAGAGCCGTATCATGGGCTGGACTGTTGCATGAGGACCCGAGTTTAACAGTAAAAAGTGTTGGCGCTATGCTAAATTTACGTAACTTAGATGCAGTTTCACAAACACTTTTAGCTGCAATCGAAGCAGCTCTTCCGAAAGGTACTGATACGAAAAACCCTTTGTAGTTGATAAAGCTACCAAAATAGACGACGATGGATGGGACTGGCGCTGGCTATACTATGCTGGCACAGTCCTTCTTCGAATGTCTGCTAGTGAATTTTGGCGATGTACTCCCCGTCGCCTCAAGGCTCTTATCAACGTACATATTGAAGTAAACGGCAAGGGAGATACAACCGACGCACCTAGAACTGGTTACATAGATCAAGTTCTTTAGGAAGTGATATAAAATGAACATAGGAAACTTGATAGTAAACTTATCATTAGCCACGACAAGCTTTAACGCGTCTATAAGACAAGTTAGAACGCAAATCAGTGCGCTGGGTACACAATTTCAAAGGTCTTTAGGTACCCAAACGCAAAATGCACTTAACAATACTCAAAACCAACTTAACAGACTTACATGGACTACACGCGGGTATCTTAAAGATGTCAGTAGAATTGCCACAGGTATCTTAATATCTCAAGCTTTTTACAAAGTATTGCGGACAGTAAATGAAAGTGTAGATAGCTTAGCAGAATTCAACAGTGAATTACAACGGGCTGAAATAGGTTTTAAAATTTTACTGGGTTCTGCTAATGATGCAAAAGGGTTTATTTCAGCGTTAGAAGACTTCACTGCAACTTCTCCATTAATGTTTGAACAAAGCTCTAGAATATCGTCACTTCTTGGTGCAATGGGTTTTCAAGGTAAACAGTTAATACCTATATTACGTACTATAACAGACGCTGCTTCTGTGAGAGGCGGTGGTGTAGAAGTTATTGAAGGTATAGCACTTGCTTTAGGGCAGATGCGTACTAAAGGTAAAGTTGCTACACAAGAACTTAACCAATTAGCAGAGCGCGGAATACCGGCATTCGAGATATTACGTGAAGAACTAGGTCTTACAAAAAAAGACATGCAAAATATGGGTAGGGCAGGCATTCCAGCAGGTAAAGCTATCGCAGCGTTACTCACTGGCATGGACAAGCGCTTCCACGGCGCTGCTCAGCAGCTCAACAGAACTACAATGGGTTTGTGGAGTAACATAAAAGATGCCTTGTTATTTGTAGGTAACGATGTATTCACGCCAATGTTTGAAAAGCTAAGAAGCTCCCTAGAAGTAGTTTCAGATAAGTTACAGGAAATGAGACGTATAGTAAAAGAATCTGGGTTGGGTTCATTGTTCAAGCATATAGTTCCTGTTAACTTACAAACATCTATTATGCTAGTTGTAGGTGCTATTAAGAGTCTTTGGAGCAGTGTACGCATGCTATGGCAAGCATTTAAACCGGTCTTCAGTGATATGGCTGAGTTAGGCTTACGCTTAGCCAGTATATTTCTGCCAGTATTAGCTGGCGTAGTACGCGCTATATCATTACTTGTTAAATGGTCATTACAAGCTGGTTCGCCTATACGTTACTTAGTTATAGCTATAACTGGTTTACTTATAGCTGGTACTGCCGCTAAAGCAACTCTATGGTTAGCGTCTGGTCTTAGATTTTTATTTATTGCTGGACCTGTTACCAAACTTGTAGCTCTTTTAGTAAGGGCTTTAGCGGCACTTAACGTAGTAATGATACGCAATCCTATTGTAGCCGTAGTTATTATGCTAGCAGTAGCGCTAGTAGCATTGGCAGTAAGTTCTCAGACTGCCGCGGCATGGCTTGATAACTTAATGCGTAAGTTGTCTGCGCTACTTGGTTATGATATCGGTAAAATACTTAGTCCTGACACATCTGATGATGCGTCTAAGTGGGCAGATGAGTATACTGCTGGTTTACAAGAAGTTATAGATGGCTTGAATGATACTGATGAAGCGGCTGAAGAAGCTAAAAAATCAATAATGTCTTTTGATGAAGTATATCAATTATCTGATGAAGAAGATAACGATATACCTCCTTTAGACATTCCTGATATTCCAGATATGCCTACAATACCACCTGTAGATGGTGTAGGCCCTTTAGAACCGGGTAGTGATGGAACTCTTCCACAATTTGAGTGGCCAGAAATACCTCCTTTTCCGCCGTGGCCACCTATACCTCCTATTCCGCCGATACCACCTATTCCGGTTCCTGTTATACCACCGATACCTATTCCTATAGTTGCACCGGTGCCAGTGCCTGTTCCGTCTTGGGTGTTTTCTTTTGCTGAAGCTTTTGAAGCAGCTTTTGCTCCTGTTATTGAAGTAGTACACGCGTTTCAGTATGCATGGCAAAATGCTACTGAACTAGTGACTTCCGCTGTGAATTCTTTAGAGTTAGCTTGGTATTCCGTTGTACAGACTGCAAAGGCTTTTGTACAACCTGCAGTTGAACTGGCAAATTCATTCTCAGTAGCGTGGGATACAGCTGTTAATTACGTATCTGAAGCTGTAGTAAGCTTTCAACAAGTGTGGGATTCAACTTGGGCCGGCGTTGTAGCGGCAGTAAGTCCTATTGTAGAAGCTGCAAGATTGTTTAAGGATGCTTGGAATACTAGTACAGATAAAATAAAAGAAGTAATGAAAGACTTTGGGGACTGGGCTTCTGATGTTATGGGACAACTAGGTGATATGATGAAGAAGCCACTAAGCCAAGCTTTCGCTGTAATAGAAGATTTTTGGGAAAATCACAAGACGGCTGTACTAGTCACTGTAGGCGTATTATTTGCAGGTATAGCAGCTTGGTGGCTCGGTTTACCTGTTATAGCTCTAGAAGTTTTAGTAGTTATACTGTCTAAGCTTACAGGGTTTTTTCCTAGAATTGCAACTACAATGGTAAGTCTAGTAACAGCTATGTTTAGTAGCGTAGGTATTGCAGCGGCCAACGAAGTGGAGGCTACTAAAGCTAAGGTAGTATCAGGTTGGCAAAATATTACTAGTGCTATAGGAGACGTAATTAGTGGTATATGGACTTCTATTAAAGAGAATGTTCGAAGTTCTGTAAATAATATGATTGATATTATGAATTCCTTTATAAGCTACCTTAACGGATTAACTATACGCGTACCATCCGTAAACATCCCACTTGTAGGTGAAGTTGGAGGCTTTAGTGTAGGTATGCCACAGATTGCAAAGATTCCACATTTAGCCGCAGGAGGAATTGTAAGTAAAGACCAAATAGTACGGGTAGCTGAGAATAATCGCCCAGAAGGTGTTGTACCATTGTCAGGTAGCGCAGCAGAACCATTTGTGTCTATGATTGTAGATTCTGTTTTAGCAGCTCTGCCACAACAATCTAACGGCAGCACTTCGGAGCTGCCTCCTATGTACGTAGGTACTCTTATTGCTGATGATCGAAGCTTAAAAGAGCTATCGCGCCGTATGCAAGTTATAGCTATAGCAGAGACTCAACGGAGAGGAGGTATCGGATAGTGGGAATCGCTCCTAAAATTAACGGTACCTCTATTAAGGAGCCTACCGACTTTGATGTAGAGAAGTATAAGCTATCTAAGTCTGGTCGAGTAGCTTCTGGTAAGATGACTATGGAAATTATAGCTAAGAAGAAGAAATTCAACTTTAGTTACGCAGTTTTATCTGGTACCGAACTAGAGACCATTACAGATATCTTGGACAGTAATACCGCTTTCTATAACTTCTCGTTTGTCGAAAATGGAGATACCAAAACTTACACTATATACCCTGGTGCTATAAAGTTTAAAAAGTTCCGTACGGATGGAGTATGGTACTGGAAAGATGTACAATTCAGTTTAATTGAACAATAGTGGGGTGATTAGTTGATAATAGTCAGTGAAGCTTATAAAGACTCTATAAAAGCGGATACTAGACATATAATAGCACGTGTTGATGTATACTTCGATGGTCCAGATCAATTACCCACTATATTCAATGAGATAGTTTCGTTAAGTCTTCTTGAGGAACTTAAAGCGGATAGTGCAAGTCCGTTAGGTTTAGTAAGTTCAAATGAACTTACTATAGGTTTCGACAATAGCGCTAGAGACTTTACACCAACCAACTCTGAAGGTATTTATTATGGTATGCTTAAGCCTAACATTTTAATTAAACCGTATCTTGGTTTAGAACTACCTGATAGTAGTATTGAGTATATTCCTATCGGCGTATTTAGGTCCGGTGATTGGAACAGTCCAAGTAGTTCTTTGGAATCATCTGTAACAGCGTACGACAAGCTGTACGAGATAGGCGATTTAGATGTCCCTATGATAGCCGTTGCATCCGATACCACAATAGGACAGTTATTCGAGATGTTGTTTTCCGCTCTTGGAATGGCTACAGATGAGTATACTATAGACGCTACATTGACGCAGGTAGTACTGCTAGGCTATATTCCTAAAGGTAAAGTCAAAGCAGCGCTGCAGTACCTCAGCACCGCAGGTTGCTGTAGTGTGTATGCTGACAGATATGGTATTATACAGGTCAAAAGTAATTTCATTAGCGGTAGTTCAGTTACTACTTGGACCGATGACGACCAAATTATCAATGCAGAAAACCCTCAGAAGTATTTAGACGCATACTCAGTTATAAGGTTAAACTACAAACTTCCTGTTAAAAAATCTTTGACTACTATTCTCAGCATTACTGACTATAGCATACCTACTGGAGGTATTGCAGTAACTGCCGCGGAATTTTCAATTGGACCTGTTTTTTATGTGGAACAGGTAAATTTACTTGGTGCTATTAACGCGCAAGTAACCAATATCAATTATGGAGCATGGTCTATAACAGTTGAAATAGCTAACATAGGTGATGCTGAGGTAGTAACTATTGAAGTGATTGGACGTACTGTAGAATTTACAGGATTTAACTACTCTATAGAAGATACTAGTGCAGTTACCTTATTTGGACGAAGAGAACTACCGATCGATAATAACCTTATCCAATCTTTAAGTGTAGCTACATCTTACGCGCAATCATTATTAACGTACGTTGTAGATCCATTAGTAAATTTTGACGTCGAATTAAGAGGTGACCCTGCCGTAGAAGTACACGATATTGTTAAAATAGAGGACACAGTCGATAAGATAGGCACTATTGATATAGTCGTCACCAGAACCGAGCTAAATTTTGATAGTGGCCTCAGTGCAAAAGTTAAAGCTAGAAAGCCGATAGCGGGGGTGTAGTATGGCTGACGAATTATACGGTAAGAATCAACTTACAAACCCAGGTGCGGAAACCGGTAATATGACCGGTTGGACGATTGAAGGAATACTTAATGATATAGGCGTTGCTGCTGGAGGTAATGGTGCTGAGAGTACCTATTGCTTTGCTATAGATAGTACTGGCGTTAATATGTCACAAACGAAAAGCTATTTCACGACACCATCGGATTTTAAAATAGAGGCTGATTTCTTACCTGCTACAGATAATGATGATGGGGCGTATCAAACAGAAGGTATAGTGGCATTAATATTTGCGTACGGCGATGGAACTAGTGACAAGATAGTGTTCCCTCTACGTGACGATTCGGAGGGTTCTTAATGGCAATATCTTGGGTAGCTGGAGAACTTAATGAATTACCGGTAAAATGGTTAACAGTTAAAGGTACCGCAAAAGTAAATCAAGAGAAAGAGTTTCTGACCGCTAAGTTTTTAATTAAACTAATACAGTCTAATGGTATGGATGCATACTTCGATAATTTCGCATTAACCAAAAACCTGCTCAATGACAAAACCCTTGGGAACTCTATTATCTACCTGCCATTACTAGCTGGAACAACCGAATACCCGGTTTTTGGAGCCCTGGCTGACTGTCATATTGTGGCAGCACATATCGTTCCAAAAGCCGACATAACTGGTACTGACGAAAGCCCGATGCAACTACTGCTTAGGAATGTTGACACTAACGAGGTTATCTGTACAAAAACTTTCATACTTGGGAATAATGCCACAGCTAACCAAGTAACCAGCTTTGGCCCTGTGAACGACACAAATAAAGAGCTTTATCCGGGTAACGGTGTTACTTTTGAGCAATCAGGAGGCTGTAGTATACCGGATATATTATTAATAATAGAATGGAATCTATCTTAGGAGTTGATGGCTTACGGCTACTGTAACGTTTGCGGGGCATGTAACGGATAAGCGTACAGGAGCGCCGCTTGCTGGTGTAATTGTAAACATTTCTGGAAATTACAACAATGCTAGTGTGTATTTTAATACAGAAGTTACTACAGATAGTAATGGGTTTTATACTCATACTCAAGATATGCCAAGTTACACGAATGGATTAACGCTAAACTCAGTGTGGTTCAAGGGATCTAACTTAGTCTTAGCAAACTTCTATCCACTAACAGGCAGTGCCTACGTACCTCCAAGCTACACATACATCCTTGATGTAGAACTAATTAGCAATGTAGCTGTTACAGGTATAGTAACAGATAGCATTTCCGGTGCTCCTCTACCGAATGTGAATATAGATGTCGTTATCGGAGCCTACAATTCCAGTAATGTAAAAGTTCAGGAAATAACCGTAACTACAATCACAGATGTTAATGGGGTTTACGCCGGAATTTTACCTGTTACTGACTTTTTCACCATACCGTTGTCAACAAGTACAACTTATCTAAAAGTAATATCTTTAAGATTCTATTCGAGCTTCACGCAGGAATATTTGCTGCCCCTCACTGATATGTTGGTATCTTTCACCTATAGTTCTGTGTGGGTAGAATATCGTTATTCGGGTTTTTATAGTAACGTCTCTCGAAACGTCTCATTAGTGTCCATGACTCACACCCTTACTATGGATGTTTGCGGAGTTGGTACAACGACTCCTGCTGTAGGCACTCATCAGTACATAGAAGGACAAGTTATAAATATTTTAGCTGTGCCAGGCTATGGTTACGCTTTTGATTCTTGGGATGGTAATGTAGCTCAACCTAATAGCGCAAGTACTACGGTAACTATTGGTAGTGCTGATATAACAATTACTGCAGTATTTGTGCTTGTCTGTAGCTTAACTATACAAATCAGTGGTAACGGTACGACTACGCCTAATAGTGGAATTTACAGTTACGGTATTGGCCAACTAATAAACTTATTAGCACTTCCAGACGAAGGTTGGAAATTTCTACAGTGGCAAGGTGCTGTAGAAGATCCAAATAGTTCGACCACGACCATATTTATGAATGCGGATAGAGTAGTAACAGCAGTTTTTCAGCTATCTCCAAGTCCACCACAATTATTAACAACTGAAATGCGTAGCGCAAACCCGCTGATTAAGTTTCTTATTGTAAAAGTAGCTAATGTACCTTACACAGGTCCAAAGTTACACTACCGGGTAGAGGTTTTTGCGGACAGCGAAATGACCGAGTTGCTTGATGACAGGACCAGCAATATTGTAGATAGTAGTCACCCGGCATTCCAATACAGTTTCAATGGGTTTACGTGGTTTGATATTGCGCCGACAGGAATTGACCCTACCCAGTACGGAAATTTTGATATGTATATCCGGGCCATGGTGCATGTAGGCCCGCGGCTACATGCTTATATAAGATGCAGCGTTGGTACAGATAATTAGGTAGAGAGTTGGTGACGTTTTGGCGGGAGGTAATTTCGGCGGTGGTACTGGTATGGAACTAGACCCGTACCTAGTAGAGGATGCAGATGACTTAAACGCGGTAAGGAATGACCTGGCTGCTTCTTATAAACAAACTGCAGATATAGATCTATCAGGGTATGCTAACTGGGAACCTATAGGAAATATAAGCGACTTGGATTACGATCCATGGGTTATATTCGCGCCATTTACAGGTAGCTACGATGGTAGCGGTTACACTGTTAACAACTTACAAAGAGTAGACCCTAGAGAACCTACAAGTACTGTTTTCGATGAGTGTAGTGGTCTGTTCGGATTTTACAATGGAGCTACTTTTTCAAACATAGGTATTTTAAATGCAGATGTAACCGCTTATACTAATGGTGGAACCCTTGCAGGGGGCGGTCCCGGTGGAATATTTAACAAATGTTATGCAACAGGAACTGTTAATGACAAGGATTTAAGTGGAAATTATTTCTTTGGTGGACTAGTAGGAAGTCCATCCGGCGGCGAATTCAATAATTGTTACGCTATCGTTAATGTAAAGGGTGCGCGTGTCGGTGGGTTAGTAGGGTTCTGGAGAAATACTGATTTTACTAATTGTTTTTCGGCTGGTTCTGTTACTCAAACTGGCGACTACCCAGCATATAAAGGCGGTTTGATAGGTGAAGTAGATACCGTAGGCACGCTAACAGCTTGCTATTACGACTCAGAAACATCTGGTCAAAACGATACAGGTAAAGGTATACCTAAAACTACCACACAAATGCGACAACAGGCAACATTTAGTGGATGGGACTTTACTGACACATGGAATATAGACGAAGGAATCTCATATCCATATTTAATATTTGCACCGGATATAGCTTTAACATCTCCAGTACTGTTAGTGACAGATATTAGAAGTGCAAATCCTACAATTAAATTTAAGATCAATAAACAGGAAAACATACCTTACCTTGGTCCAAAGCTGCATTGCCGTGTTGAAGCGTTTGCAGATGAAGCGATGACTGTCTTGTTAGATGATAGGATAAGCAATATTGTAGATAGTGCGCACCCAGTATTCGAGTATAGCTTTAATGACGCTATGTGGTTCGATGTAGCACCTACTGGGATAGATCCCACACAGTATGGTAACTTTGATATGTACGTACGGGCTATAGCATACGTAGGGCCAAGACAGCAAGCTTATATCAGGTGTAGTATAGGTATAGATAGTTAATTACTCTGTTACCGAGGGGTGAGGTGAATGGAAGCTGAAGCACTTAAGTTAGCGTCGAGTCAGGGATTTTTTGCATTTTTATTTGTCTGTCTACTGTTCTATGTGCTAAAAGAAAATGCAAAACGCGAGGCGCAGTATCAAAGCACTATTAATACGCTCGCTAAAAAACTTGATATTGTAGATGATATCAAGAAAGACGTAACAGAAATAAAATCTCATGTAGTGTAGGAGGTGAATACAAATGTGGAACTTTAAAGGTAAACTTAAAAGCGCTTCTTTCTGGGTAGCTTTAATAGGAGCAGCTAAACTAGCTACTGATGCATTAGGCTTTGCAGTTATCTCAGACGCTCAGGTCAATACGATAGCTAACGGTATCGCCGCTATCGTTACTTGTCTTGGCGTTGTTTACGATCACGGTGCTACCTCTTAATATGAGGTGGGAGGAGGAACAAAATGAATGCTACAATAACTAGAAAGCCGCTACTTGCTGCAGGTGTGTATGAGCAGCCTTGGCAAGATAGACTTAAGAGTGATACGGTGGTTGCAGTTAAAGGTACGATATTTGCAGACGCGGCGGGCACTCTATATGTTGATGCTTCTGATGATGGTGGAATAACTGCATCGGAGCTCACAAATGTAAGTGTGAATGTACGTACTACTGCTGAGTTAAATTGGTTAAAGCTAACTAAACGCTGGTACCGCTTCCGGTATGTCAATAGTGAAACTGCTCAAGATGAGTTTATACTAGTCCAAGAGATTACTAAAACCAGTGGTATCAAGATTACTAATACAGCGGGTGACGAGGATGTATCTATTGTAGCTAACTTAGGAGACGAAGAAACATTCGTCAACGCTTTAGCTACTGTTGGATTTATGCTACAGCACGACGCGGCTACAGGTAACTACAAAAGGTTTACTGGAAAAGTAGTACCTATCGATACCGCTGGCAATGAAATATTCACTGATAACAACCCGGCGTCTATCAAATTAACGGGTAGTAGAACTGCTGTAATAGCGCACAGGGCCGCTATTACAGCAGTAGATAAGGTACCTACCGTAACAATAACAGCTACAAATTCAGATGTAGGAGGCTCTTTAACGGCCGTTAACCATGGCGTAGCGGTCGCTCCTGGGAACGCCTATGGTTCTTGCGGCATTTCAAATATAGTTGTAGTTACGCCGGCTGCCGGGGAAAGTATTGACATATTCATTCCGCAAGCTGTTGGGGCTGCGTATTATGACGTTCTCGTTTCTCCATCTACAACGGCGCCTTTTTGGGTTGGGCGTATTACAGAAGAGCAACGAGCAGCAGGGTGTACAATAACGGCTATAGGCGTAGTTGAGACAGGGGGCCAAGCTGATTCTGTAAATGTAAAAGTTGTTGGCGCTGGTACTGGAACAGCTGTTGCTACTTCAGCTATTTACGCCGCTAATAACGCATATGTTTTTGGCGCCATAGAAACTATTTCATGTGTAGGTAAAACTAAAGCCTATATCTATACAAGGGTTGCTATTGACAACTTAGGCGCGGCTCCCTCAGTAGGCATCGTGCCATTCTTTCGGAAGAACGATACATCAATAAACTGGTATGCTACAGACGTTAATTTGTTGTCGGTTTTAGGTGGGTTAGGGGGTCAGCCCCTTTCGCAAGTGGTTGTTGTAGATATTAATGCTGTAAAAGAATTAGTAGTTCTTGTAGATGTGCTAGCAGGTAACGGAACCACAGTAGATATAGATGTGGAACTTTACTAGGAGGTGCTAACATGAAAATTACTGTAGTACAGCCGATAGCAAAAGGAATAGAAGGCATACACGCTGATGAGCTAGTTGCCGAATACCGTTTTGATGAGCTAACAGGAGACGTATTGTTAGATTACTCAGGCAATGGCAATCATGGAGCGTTTGGTCTAGGTAACGCTAGGCCTGAAAGAACATCTACCGGCATAACATTTTTTGACGATTATATAACGTTACCTAATGCAGTAAGGGACGCTTTATCTGTTAGTAAAGAGTTCACTGTTATTACAGCTGGACTTGTAGGTAAAAGCGGTGGCTCTGTTTTGGGTTCTGCAATAAGCGCTACGGACAGATTTATACTTAATGCTTCACCAGGCATGGTTACTAGTTTAAGCCCATACTTAAAAAATATGCGTGGGTGTTTAAATACAGGCACGACTACTGTTACGCAATTTGCAAAAGCTTCTGGTTCTTTTGACGTATACTCTACGAGTATTTTTACGTACTGCTATAATCCTACTTTTCTAAAGGGCAAAATGATTATAGGCAATGAATTGTATGGCAATGTATCAGCTGCAAATCCTTCCAATATTATAGGTTGTCGAATCGGCGCTCAGACCAGCGGCGCGCCGTTCTTAGTAGGTACTCTTTACTATATGCTGATTTACTCAAAATTTTTAAATAACAGTTTAATACGTAAGCAGCATAGAGTTATTAAAAAAATACTGAAACACAGAGGAGTTGTTATATAATGGCATTCTATATTGTTTGGCCAAGTTTGGAAAGCTTTGAAAGTACCGAGTTGCCGCTACCCAGCGGCCAGTCACTTGGAGAGCCAAGAGTAGATGTAAATGGCAGAAGGTTGGTACGCTACAATTGGGACCAACTTACCCAGGAAGACGTGGACTATTTCTTGAGCATGGAAGGTGTGACAGTAAGCGCATACCTGCCTGACCCTTGGGATGAGTACGCAGAAGAATAGCCGACTAACGAAGGTGCGTTAGTTTAACAAAAGTTTCAAAATTTAAGTATTTTGTTAGGAGTGTTTACATGAATCTTAGTTATGCTTGGAGACTTTATGAGTCTGATAAGAGGCTAGCGCGGTATGCAGATACAACATTAGACGCGTATCGTCTTCAAGCTAAGCTCCTAATGCAGCATGTAGGTGACATTAAATTAGATGCATTAGACTTACCTACAATTAAAGATTATTTAATTAGCCTGAGTCATCTAACACCTATGTCTCTAACACACCGTATTAAGTTTCTTCGTTCAATGCTTAGATGGGCTTCTGATGAAGGGTACATACAAAAGAATCCTATCGCTAAGCTTAAAGACCCTAAGCTAGGCAAACGTCTACCTAAAGCACTTGATATTGAGTCTATTGAGATACTAAGGGATAGCTGTAAAACATCTTTTGAGAGATCTTTGATTGAATTTTTGCACTCTACTGGGTGTAGATTAGATGAAGTGTACAACTTAAACAGAACATCATTAAACATGACTAATCTGTCTATTGTAGTAATAGGTAAAGGAGACAGAGAGCGTGAAGTATACTTCTCTATAATATGTAGATTATGGTTAAACAGATACTTAGCAAGTAGAAAAGATAATGACACAGCGCTATTCGTAACAGAACGGATGCCTCATAGAATGTCTAAAGCGCAATTAAGATTCATAGTTAAGAAAATAGCCGATAGGACCGATATAAGTGTTTCAGTATATCCACACAGGTTTAGACACAGTTACGCTACACATTTGTTGGATAAAGGGTGTCCTTTAGAAGCAATTAGTGATTTCTTAGGACATGCTAGAATAAGCACAACAAAGATTTACGCACAGTTATCTAGCGCTAGAAGAAGCGAAATATACAAAAGGTACTTCTAAGGAGTGTTACAATGTGAGCATAAAAGCTTACATCGACCTTGGTCACGATGAAGGCAGTGACACTGGGGCGGTGTGTGGTAGTTTTATAGAACGTAACATGATTAAAGTTTACGCAGCGCAATTAGTTAGACACCTTGTAGCTGCTGGTTGGGACGTAAAAGTAAAACCACCAGGCTTAGGCATTAACGCAAGCGCCGCGGTGTGTAATGCATTTAACCCTGACATTATGTTCAGTTGTCATATCAATGCAGGAGGCGGAGACCGCGGCGAAGTTATACACAGTATACGTGCAGGCTCTAAACAGCTTGCTAATGTAATTGGCAGTGGTCTAAGCAGTGCCGGTCAGACTAAAGTAAATACGTACTTAAAACTTAATACAAACGGCACGGACTACTTTGGTATGTTACGTCAGACAAAATGCGCCGCCGTGATAATTGAGCCATTCTTTTTAGATAATATTGTAGATCGTCAAATCGGCAACACGGATGGTGAGCTACAACACATTGGTAAGTGCATCGCCTTTGCGTTACTAAAGCACTATGGCGGTCTACAAATTAAGGAGGAAACAGAAATGGTTAGGTATCGTACACTTAATGAAATACCGAATGAAAGTGGTTTTAGAGATGTTGTAGATAAACTTATGAATGCTAAAATAATTACTGGCGACGGCAGTGACACTACAGGTAATACTGACGTTATTGATTTGTCACATGATCAGGTTAGGACATTAGTGTTTACTTACCGCGGCGGCGCGTTTGATAAGAAACTACAAGTTGTAGGTCTTGCTCCGGCGGTTAAGTAGAAACTACAATCCTCTTAGAACCTATGTTCTTATATGGACATAGGTTCTATATAGTATATAATACATAATATATTTATTATTCAGTAATACTTATTATTTTATTATTTTATTATTTTATTTATTTATAAATTTTCTTAACTTCCTTAACTTATTGTCTTTTCAACATAAAAATTTTTGACTTTTTAAAATTTCATTTGAAAAATTTTCAAATATTTTTAAACACTAAATCATTTTTAACATCGTGAAAGTGTAAATAAGCCAGTAAACTAAGGAAGTTAAGGAAAATAATAAATAAATAAATTATAAATAGTAACTTAACAAGAATTGTAGTTGCGTCGGCGCCGCGTCTCTGTATTATAAATAGTACTGTAGGTATAACGACGTAGACCTACACAACGAACGGCCCTTTGGCATTACCAAATAATACCATTGCATCACGGAAGAGTGTTAAGATACCACGAACAGTATACTGTCTCACGACCAGTATTAAGTTTCACGACAGTGACACTCGCAGAAAAGTCGTTAAAGAAGTTATTTACTTTATAATGAAAAAGTGGTATAATATTAAGAGTGGGGGAATTATACTTTAAATTAGGAGGCTTGATTTAACTATGAGTAAAAAGTTCAGAGTCGAGGTTGTTGTACCTGAAGGGCTTAAGCCCGGTGACGCGTTTTTAGTCGAGATTGAAATCCCGAAGAACAGTGGCAAGCCAAGAGGCGTGCTTAAAGGTATTGATCTTGAAGATATGACTGACGACCAATTGAAACGTGAAATCATCAATGCCAGCTCGGTATTGTACAAGGCCAAGCAACGTGAAGCTGCTCCGGAAATAATTGAGGCTAACCAAGCAAGACTCGACGCCGCTAAAGCCGTAAAAGCAAAGCGTGAGCCAGTCGCTGAAGTTGAAGTGCTGCCAACTTTGACAGCCGCAATTGTAGGTACTAAAGTCAAAGACACTCCGGTTTATGTCAGTGATGAAGTTGCAGAAGAGCCTGCTTATGAACCTGACATTGCTTCTGAGATTTAGCATTGCAACAACTAGTTCGAATTTAATTCGGCTGGTTGTCGAAAGTTCTCGTACGTACTACAGGTCTAAGGTATTAGGCATAGCTACACAGTGGTTATACACGAAAGCTTTCGACAGTCAGTTTGTAAGCTACACGGTAATGGATGCGACATCCAAGCATCTAATTGCCTATGTTGTATAGGTGTTGTACAATGTCGTGCAGGGTACTGTATAACACCAGGAGTTCTGGTTATTAGTTGGTTTCCTCCTTTACCAACTAATTAACCAGAATTTTCTATCTAAACAAACAGTTCAGATACGTACATATAAACTTTACAATGAAATAGGTGACCAAGTACAATGGCTAACAAGATACTTATATCTAACAAAAGCATAGAAATTCACTGTGCTAAAGGTGACGTTGATACACAAACTAAACTTGTAGATATAAACCCGTTGCACTTTAATAGATCAAGAACAATATTTACATGCTCTGCACATTTTGTTCCTGAGATACTGCACTTACTTAGAGGTGTTACTAAGGACAACATCGAATCAGCGCCGCTGAAAATTCAGGAATATTTTAATAATGAGATGCGTACTAGAGAGAACATGCAGGATTTACTGTTAAATGGACCGCGCATGTCACCATACATAAACAGCAATTTGACATTGATGAAGCACCAACAGTTAGGTAGGGAGATTGCGATGTATCAAGATAGGTTTGGTTTCTTTTATGATACACGCACAGGTAAAACACCTCTGTCACTTGCAATAATTAATGATGACCTGGTTACAAATCCAACGCACAAGTGGTTAGTAATTTGTCCATTGATTTTAATAGACAACGCTTGGCTAGAAGATGCTACTAAATTTGTACCTTACATATCTTTTATAAACTGTCACGCATCTACAAAGCAAAATAGGTTAAAACAAATAGCGAAACCCGGTAGTGTATACATAACTAATACAGAGTCTTTTGCAGCGTATCGTACATACTTTGATAACATTAATTTCGCTGGTTGCATCTTCGATGAAAGCTCTGCTATAAAGAGCAACAGTTCTAAAGTTAGCAAAGAGATTGTAGATTTTGCAGCGCACGTGCCGAGGTTTTACTTACTATCTGGAACGCCGGCTGCTAACGGTGAGCATGAATACTTTATGCAAATCCGTGCTATAGACTATTACGGATTTCAACAGAGTTACGAACAGTTTAAAAAGTATTATTTTGTTAATATAGCGTACAACTCAAGATTTGAGCGTCTTATGATAAGACCTGACAGAGAACAAGAATTTTATGAAACATTACGTAAGTACAGTATCTTCATAGATAAAGAGGATGTTCTAACGACACCAGGTAGGACCTTTCTTGAAGTCGAGTTGGATATGCCTAAAGATTTAAAGCAGCACTACAACCTGTTAAAGAATCAGATGTATCTTGAAGTTGAGGACGAAAAGTTCATAACTACAGCTAACGCCGCGGCGAAGATGAATAAACTTAATCAGGTTGCGTCTGGTTTTATTATTGATACAGGTGCAAAAAAGGACAATAAGTTGTTCAAAGATGATGAAAGTTACGAAAAACAACAGGAGTGGTACATACTAAATGAGTTTCGTTTCCATAAGCTTGCTGAGCTACTTTCATCAGAGAAGTGTGTAGGTAAACAGGTTTTAATATGGGCGAACTACAGGAATGAGTTCGAACTTATTAAGAAGATGTTAGGCACCAACTGCAGGCTCATATATGGAGCGACTTCTCTTAAAGAGAAGTCAGAAGCGATTAGGTTATTCAAGGAAAAACATATACAGTACCTTGTAGCTAACCCTGCCTCTGCTGATAAAGGTTTGACGTTAACTAATGCTCACATCGCTGTTTACTTTAGTCTAAATTGGTCGTACGAGCTCTTTAAACAGAGTTATGAACGTATATATGCGGATATA